>Ga0315280_10000799_pt1 | contig 57170 bp, 71 predicted proteins | sample YL17G06_40_MG_FD_203697 | JGI IMG/M metagenome (GOLD analysis project Ga0315280, IMG submission 203697) | Sediment microbial communities from Yellowstone Lake, YNP, Wyoming, USA - YL17G06_40 | ecosystem: Environmental > Aquatic > Freshwater > Lake > Sediment | place: USA: Wyoming | collected... | reverse complement strand
AGGGAAAAAATTTCAATCGAACAATATAGAATAGAACCAAAACCTAAAGAATTGAAGGAATTCATTCCAAAAATCCAAACATCTAGCTAAGCTTAGATTCATGTATGACTGTGTAGATTGGACCCGATCTACTCAGCTTACTCTCTATGAGTTGAACTGAATTAATGATGAACCTGCTCCCCGATTTATTTCTCATTTCTTTGATTTTTTCAGCAACAAGATTTTTATTCGTAATGTTTTTTACTCTGCATAAAGTTATATGTGGAGGTTTGTTGTCGCCACCTATTTCTTGATTAATTCTTTTCTGAATTTTGTTCAAAATATCATTTTGATCTCGAACATCCAAGACCATAACTCGAATATACTTTTCATTTGGTATGGCTTTCAACCCCCCAATTAAAACTTCTGTTTTAGAAAATTCCTGAGCAATCATATCTAACTTTTCTTTTGTTTCATCTAAATTTTCTATATCACCTAAAAATGAAAAACAAATATGCAAGTTCTCTCTTTCAACCAGCTTACAAACCATAGGAAAAGCATTTATCTCTTTTTGCACTAACACAACCTCATTTTTAACATCTTCAGGAAGCAAAAAACCTATAAAACACCTTGCCATATATTTATTTACTACAGCAAAAGGTTAAAATTATTAAAAGCATATTACTAATAGTGATATAATGGCTGAAACAAAGGTTAGAGCTGCTGACATAGTCGGCAAAACAATAGTTAGTGAGGAAACAGGAAGAAAGTTCGGTGTTGTAAGCAACATCGATTTCGTTACAGAAAGTGGGGAACTATTGAATGTGATAGTCGAGCAACACACAAAACATTTGAGTGATCTAAACTTAAAGTCTGATGAAAAAGGAAGACTGTTAATTCCATTCAGTGCAGTAAAATCAATCGGTGACTTTGTAATAGTCAGCGAGAACGAACTCATTTAATCCAAGGGATCTCTGCTTCATCGGTTCTCCATTTTTGCCTTATCTTACTTTTTTCTATATTCATAGATATGCCAGAATTGTAAGCAAGCAGTCCAGTCCAAGCAATATTTATACCACAATCTCCTGCATATTCCCACGGAACAACAAACATTCTTGCTCCACGTTCTTCACACATGATCTTTACCATCTCTTGCATCCTTTTACTTGCAGCCACACCTCCAACCAACAAAACCTCCTTTTTATCGGTATGAGCTAATGCTCGCTCGCAAACTTCTGTTAACATGGCAAAACAAGTTTCTTGAAAACTAAAGCAAACATCTTCAGCCGAGCATCCACTTTTAAATTTTTTAACAGCATTAGTCACAATCCCAGTAAAACTGAGATCCATTCCTTTGACTACATAAGGTAGTTCTATATATGCTCCTTTCTCAGCAGTTTTATCGAAATTTGGACCGTATGGAGGTGAAAGACCAATCTCTCTTGTCAATGTGTCTATTGCATTTCCAACAGGTACATCTTCAGTCTCTCCAAAAATTCTATATCTTCCTTCTGTGAATGCAATCACCTGTGTGTTGCCGCCAGAAAGATAAAGAACAACAGGATCTTTGCTTCCTGTAGTTAGCTTGCCAATTTCTATATGTGCTATGCAGTGGTTGACAGGGACGAGCGGTTTGTTATATTTGAGTGAAAGAAATCTTGCTAGAATCACACCAACTCTCAGGCAAGGCGGAAGACCAGGACCGGTTGCTATAGAAATTATATCTACATCTTTCATCTCTATGCTGGCTTTCTTCAAAGCATTTTCTATTGTTTCAGCAGATGTTTGCGCGTGATGTTCAGCAGCTTCTCTTGGAATTATTCCTTTGCCTTTTTTTGGAACATATGTAGATTTTCCATTTGCAATTATTTTTTCATCTTCACAAATACCAATGCTGAATGTGTGAGAAGTCGATTCAATGCCGAAGGACATGACATTCTTCATAAATAACTTCTTTAAATTGCAATCAATAAATAATCCTTGTTGAATCCTCTCATAATACCTTCAGGTACTTCAAGGTATCAACGCCGAGGCTGAGATTTGAACCCATTAAGAAATCGCCATTCATGAACTAAATTTATATTTTTTGGCATATCTTTATATAAGACATATGTCTAATAATAATTGTGCCAAAAAAAGGTCCAGATGTAAACAAAATAAATAAAATTCGAAAAGTTTTAGAGAAGAATCCACAAGGACTTTGGGTTAGAGAGATTGCTCGAAAAACAAGTTTAGACAAGTCTACAGTTTCAATTTACTTAGCAAAATATATGGATAATGAAACAGAGGAGGCATTTCCACAAGTTAAAGGAGAATTAATAAAAGTGTTTAAACTTAAAGAAATGTGATTTTATGGATAGAATCTTGCATCTATGGGATTTACCTGAAGACAAGGTTACTGTTAAGCTTAAACCAATTTTCTTACAACATTTAAAATCAGAAACACAAAAGAAAAGTTCCTTCTACCAACTGGGGGAATTAATTAAAGTAAATTACACTCTGATACATCAAGCATTTGAATTAAATAGATTTCCGTTATACATCCTCAAAGGAATTGTAGATTTTCTGAAATTAGACAAAAATGTTATAGAGCAAAACATCATGAGCTACTACAGCTCTGGCGGAAAGCTGCAAATCAAAAAACCGAAGTTTCCTATAAAAGAAAAGTCAGAGTTATATGAACTAGTTAGTCATATTCTCGGAGATGGCTTTATCTCTATTGAACCTTCAAGAACTAGTGCATATACAAACACATCTAAAGAATTAATCAAGAGGTTCTGTTATCTTTTAAATAAAATTTTTGGGAAAGTAGAGACCGGAATGTATGAAGATAAAAGATTTAATGCTGAGTCTATAATCATACCTAAAATAATCAGTATTATATTGATACAATTTTTTCCAGAATTATTATCAAAAACCGTACCTAAAAGATTATTTCAAGGAGATCAAAAAAATATCATTTCCTTTGTTAGAGGATTTTTTGATGACGAGGGATGTGTTACAACATCATCAATTATAGTTACATCGAAGAATAGAAAGATTTTGGAAGATATTAGTAAATTGCTAATTTCAGCTAATTTAATTTCAAGTAGAAATCTTAGCCTAATTCCTAAAAGACAGTTATTTATCTTAACCATTAAAGGAACTGGTATAATCGATTATTTTAACAAAATAGGATTTATTCATCCCGAAAAACAAGAAAACCTGAAAATAGAAGTTGATAGGAAATTACACCCCCATAAACCAAGAGGAGAGGGTAAAACTAAAAGTGAGATTGTTAATTTATTATTTCAGAAGCCGATGGCAGTGAACGAACTCTCTACAATTACTGGCATACAACAGCAAATTCTAAGAAAACACTTGAAAAGTTTGGCAAATTCTCAGAATGTAGAAATTATATGTCGAGCCAAATATAGAACACCCATATATCACTCAGTTAAAATTTTTGAATCACAGGAAGAGACAAACCAGAATAAGATAATAAATATTCTTACAATAGAGTCACCATTACCAACAAGGGAAATTTCTAATAAAATTGGATTAAGCAAAGGCCAAACTCTTATATATCTGCGACGGTTGAAAGAGCAGAGATTAATTTCTTTCAATGAAAATAATAGAACCTTTTATTGGCGATTAAATGAAAATTGATGAACTTATTGAGTTTGGTATAGATCAGTTTTACATAGAGAAATTCAAAAATGAAAATATTAAAGAATTGTATTCACCACAAGTTAGTGCGATCAAAAACGGTCTCTTTGAGAATAGAAATTTAGTTTTATCATTCCCTACAGCCGCTGGTAAAACATTGATAGCCACGCTTGCCATAATTAAAAAATTAAAAGAAAAAAAATGTAAAGTAGTTTATTTGGTACCACTGATTTCATTAGCCAACGAAAAATTTGATTATTTTAAAAATTTATTTAAAGGTACTAAATTTAAAGTTGCTATTAGTACGGGTGATTTAGATTCAGTTGATTATTGGTTAGTCGATTATGATGTTTTGATTCTAACGACCGAAAAATGTGATTCATTGATCAGGCATGGCGTCAACTGGATAAAAGAAGTAGGATTAGTAATCGTTGATGAGATTCATTTGTTGCAAGATTCGTCAAGAGGACCAACACTTGAAATACTTCTGACAAGATTGAAAGAAATGATTCCAAGGGCGCAAATATTCGCTCTTTCAGCGACCATAAAAAATGCTGATGAACTTGCAAAATGGTTGAATGCGGTTTTGGTTATTAGCGACTTTAGGCCAGTTAAGTTATATGAAGGGGTATCTTTCAATTCAAAAATCCAATTCTATGAAAGACCTTCTTATGATTTGAGTAATTTAGAAACCGAGGCAGCAATCCTTGAGAACACCTTAAACCTAAAAAAGCAAGCTCTCTTTTTTGTTTCAACCAGAAAGTATGCAGAAAGCCTTGCAGAAAAATTAATTAAAATTACTAGAAGCAGTCTTGGCAAAAGCGAAAGCTTTCATTTAGAAACTCTTGCAAATGAAATAGAAAACGTCTTAGAAATACCAACCAAGCAGTGTAAAAGGCTCTCTGCTTGTATAAGAAATGGCGTAGCCTTTCATCATGCAGGTCTTCTCGGCAAACAGAGAAGGTTGATAGAAAATAATTTTAAAAGCGGTTTAATTAGAGCAATAACCGCAACTCCGACGCTTGCCCTCGGAGTCAACTTGCCGGCTTTTAGAGTTGTGATTAGAGATGCAAAAAGATATTACTCGGGTCTTGGATATATCTACATTCCAGTTCTTGAATACAAGCAAATGACAGGTCGTGCTGGTAGGCCTCAATATGACCAGTTTGGCGAATCAATTCTGGTTGCAAAATCTGAGGAAGATGCTCGAGATCTCATTGACAGATTTGTCATGGGTGAACCAGAAAGTATAACTTCTAAGTTAGCAGTAGAGCCGATCTTGAGAATGCATACGTTAGCATTGATAGCGAGCGAATTTTGCAAATCAGAGAAAACACTGCTAGAATTTTTTTCAAAAACTTTCTATGCATTTCAATACGGAGAAATTTCTTTAATCGAAGAAAGAATTTTAAACATCCTTGAAAATCTTGTTGTGTGGGGGTTTATTGTTATAAAAAAAGGAAAGCTCATCGCAACAAGACTTGGAAAAAGAGTGTCAGAGCTTTACATAGATCCTTATACTGCTCATCAGTTCATAGAAGCTTTGAAAAAAATTTCAAAAAGAAAAATAACATCACTGAGTTTTCTACAAACAATTTCAAATACGATTGAAATGAGGCCGTTGCTTTCAGTAAGATCAGGAGAATTTTCAGAGCTGAACGAGACCATCATAAATAAAGAAAATCAGTTTCTCCAAGAAATTCCTGATGATTGGGAGCTAGAGTTTGATGACTTCCTCAAAAGCGTTAAAACTGCTCTGATGTTTGAAGACTGGATCAATGAGTCAACAGAAGACCAGCTTCTGACAAAATATAGAATTACTCCAGGCGAGTTGAGAGGAAGATTGACAAATGCCGATTGGCTGGTTTATTCTTTGCAAGAAATTGCTCTACTGTTAGGATATAAAAATATTTTGAAAGAGATGAGAAAGTTGAGAATACGTTTAAGCTATGGAATTAGAGAAGAGCTAATCACTTTGGTGAAACTGAAACAAGTAGGAAGGGTAAGGGCAAGAAAATTGTTTGGCGCCGGTTTGAAGTCTATAGATGCTTTGAAAAAAGTTCCTTTAGAAAGGCTGTCATCAATTGTGGGACCAAAGGTTGCATCAACAATAAAAGAGCAACTGGGAGAAAAGATAGAAAAAAATAAGGAAGAAAAGCAAATTACTCTAAAAAAATTCTAATATAGAAAAACTTATATGGACGAAAATTTATCTCTTGTGCATAAGATGACCTTTTCTTTTTGAAGATTGAGTGCTCCGAATTGTTGAGATGGTTGTATGCCAGAACAAATGCTAACCTATCAAAAACTTGAAACACTTGGAGGAGAGCTAGATTTAAAAAGCATAGTAACCACTCTTTGCGTCAAAGAAGAGCTAGATATAGTCGAAAAAGGAATAAAAGGACTAAATTCTAACATAGAAAAAATATTTGGTGATAAACACGTGTATTTTCTCCTTCTTTTTGATTACATGCTTTCAACCGATGGACTTAATGGCATTTATAAAAGAACAGTTGATAGTAAAGCACCTTTATGGAGAGGTTTGGATTCTATCTCAAAACTTAAAATTGCAAAACACTATAACCAACCACCTCTTTGGATATTCAACGTTACTGGTGAAGGCATTTCATTAAAATATAACATCTCTAATTTTCAATTGCCAGCCCTTTTAAGAACAACTCTACAAAAAGTTCAAGAAAGGAGTATAGCATTTCAACCTCTCGCAAAAGAATTAGAACAGTATATAGATAGATTTGCACATCGGTTGGAAAATCTTAGTGATAAAATTTATAGACATGAAAGAAAGCCCGGGTTCGATTCAGATAAGTTAAGAAAAAACTTGCAAGGTAGTGCAGATCTTTATTCTGGCCAGTTTAAACAACTTTTCGAAGAAGACCTTTGAAAAAATACCAATCAAACGATAGTTCTAATTATCTTTAAAATAAAATATAATTATGCCCTTCGCAGTCACGCATGTTTTAGTTCCAATGATTCTAGTGGATCTAGTTAGAGATCATCTGTTCGCAAAAAAGAAGAAATTCCTACCGAATAAGTATGTCTTACTCGCCGGTTTGGCTGGTCTGCTTCCAGACATAGACGTGCCAATTAGTTATCTCTACCAGGGAAACTTAGAACTTCATCGAACGCTTACTCATACAATTTGGTTTCCTTTAGCATTTTTATGTTTATCCCTTCTTTTCTATTTCTGGAAGAAAAAAGACATGTACAAAATATTTCTGATGTTCTTTGTTGGATTTTCAATTCATATAATTTTAGACGCTTACATATTTGGAACTGTGAGTTTATTCTTCCCTTTAAATGAGACCGTATATGGGCTAAATATTTTTCCCATAGAAAAGATGTATCTATTCTACAGCTCTCTTGATGCTATTTTACTTTTCCTCTGGCTAATCCATGAGGAATTGGAACACAAAATATCAAGTTACTTTTAATTATTTTAATTTATATTTTCTGATAATCACATAAGTAGACCATGCTATCATTATTATCGAGGCCGCGATAGGCAATATAATTGGTGCTATCCATGGCATAGGAACAAGAAACAACAAATCGATTGTAAATAATGAAGTGGGCCATTGGATTAACACATAATAAAAAATATAATATGAGAGGTCCCAAACACCGAAACAAAACAGGAAAATAGCTACTTTTTCTATTTTAGATTTTCCAACTAACATACTAACTGCAAATAACATCAAGATAGTTGATATTTCTCTTACCTGTTCAATAAGTAAGTGTTCAGATGAAAACTTTGGGAGAACACTTAGGTTATAAGATGGCGGTATACCCAATATGATTCTTTGATAGTATGCGGCTGAAGTTTCAAAATAACCCATTGAAATCGCAAATACGATGAATAAAATAAATTGAAATAATATTTCATTTCTTTTTCTGTTCATAATTAATTTATGGTAAACTAGGTTTTTAATTATTAATGGGATTGCTGGGATTTGAACCCAGGTTTTAGCCTATTCCTAAAATTACCCGAAGGCCAGATCCTAGACCAAGCTAGATGACAATCCCATTTACTCATTTACTTCTATAATTATTTTTATCTTCGTTTTAGGATTTGTTAGTTTTTGAACAAGTTCTTTTTTCAAATCACATGCAACCTTGTCGGCATTTATCGCCAAAGTTCTGTCGTCAATGAAACCACTCTTTCTAATCACAATATCTTCCAGATGGTTCAATTTCAATTCAGAAGAACCGTAAGCAACAATCTTATCTTCTACTCCTTCAGCTTCAATTGTTATTTCAACTTTCTTTCCTTTTTTCAGAGAATTTTTCAACTCTTCATTCAAATCTTTGCATGCTTTGTTAGCTCGAATGGCAATTATGCAATCAGCTATCCTTTCCATATGCTCTGCTTTGGTTATTTCCAAAGTCGTCTTGTGTTTTGCTGTAATGTTCGGGTGGCCGTAAGCAATTATTTCTTCTTTCATCAGTTCAACTTCCTAGCAAACGTAAGAAATTCTGTGTGAGTCAGACCGGCAGTCTTCGGTCTAACGCCCTTTTCAACCTGCCATTCCCTTGAAATATTTTCAATGACTTTTATTTCTGAAAATTTCCTTCTTTTCATTTCTCCAACAAGCTCTTTCACTTGATCAACATAAGGGGAATAAACAACCAGCCACCCGCCAAGTCTTAAAGCCTTGTAAGCATGTTTGACAACTTTCTTTGCATCCTTCATATCCAAAGTTACAACATCAACATTCTTTTCATAAATCCCTTTAGTCACATCCTTCTTCTTCAATTCTATAAATTTGCCCAATCCAGAAATATTTACATTTTCCTTAGCAACTTTGAAGAATCTTTTTTCATTCTCATATGTCACGACTTTTCCTGGCCTCACACAATTTGCTAACAAGATTGCCAGAAAACCTGAGCCAGTCCCAGCATCTACAATCAGACTGCCAGGTTGAATGCCCGTATAAGCAATCATCATTCCAATATCATTAGGCACGATTATTTGAGGCAGTCTTTTCAACTTCTTTTCTAAAACATCTAGAATGTTTGGTTTGATTAAAACAAATTCTTTGCCAAGATGTGTTTTTACCTTATCTCCATATCTTTTCTTTTTTAATTCTTTCAGTTTAATGATTCCGCTTCTTGTATGGAAAACTCTGTTAGAAACTTCTACCAAATGGCTTTCATCTTCTGAAAAAAGTAAAACCAATTCTCGATTTTTCATATTCATACTGTTAATAATTAACTATTTAATTTTTAAAACTATGGATTCTACATTTCTCTTAAAATCTCTATTCGTTTTTCAATCGGTGGGTGAGTCGCGAACAAAGAATCCAAAGGACTCTTATTGGGGTCTGCAAAAAATATATGAGAAACAGCTTCGCTAACTTTCATATTCCCTTCATTATATTTTTTTATCTTCTCCAAAGCATCGGCTAAGCCGTCAGGATATCTCGTCAACTGGGCTCCTGATGCATCTGCTAAATACTCCCTCTTCCTCGAGATCGCTAACTGAACTAACCTAACAATTATCGGCGAGATTATTGCCAGCACAAATCCGACCAGAATCAGCAATCCCAATCCTTTTCTATCCTCTCTATCACTTGACATACCAAACCTCCAAGATCTCAGTAACATATTGCTTATTATGGCAACTAATCCAACCATTACAGCCACGATCATTGCAAACCTTATGTCAAAATTTTTTATATGCGAGAGCTCATGTCCAATCACACCTTCTAGCTCATCCCTATCCAAATTCTCTAATGCTCCTCGCGTCACAGCAATGCTTGCATGCTTAGGGTCTCTACCAGTTGCAAAAGCATTTATCTCATCGCTGTCTATCACGTAAATTTTTGGTTTTGGTATGCCAGCTGCAATGCTAAGGCCTTCCACAGAATTAACCAAGTGTGCATATTTCCTCTCATCTTCCACGGGCTTAGCACCAGTCGATGAAAGGACGATCTTATCCCCGTAGCTGTAGCTCATGTATGTGTACAATAAAACCATTAGAAATGCAAAAATGAAAATAAACACAGAAAAACCAGAAGCAAATATTATTGAAATCACATAGACTAAACCAAAAAGAAGAGCAAAGACCATTGTTGTGAGTAGAAGAGAGTTCCTTTTATTTCTACTGATTTGATCAAATACGTTAACTTTTTCCATCTAAAATTCCACTTTTACTGGTTCTCTTTCTTCTTCCGTGACTTCAAAATATTCTCTGGCCGTTCTACTACCAGCAAACCATTTCCCTGGAATTGTTGTTATCAGATTGTTGAATTCCATAACAGAATCATTGTAGAATTGTCTTGAATATGCAACTTTGTTTTCAATCCCTTCTAACTGCTCTTGAAGCAATTTAAAGTTTTCATTCGCCTTCAAATTCGGATAGTTTTCTGCCAAGGCAAATATTGTTTTTAATGCCTTAGTCAATCCAGCTTCTGCCTTAGCCCGTTCCTTCATATTACCAGCTTTCATCATGTTCTCTCTTGCTTCTGTGACCATCTTCATGACATCTTTCTCATGTTTCATGTAGCCCTTCACCGTGTTGACTAGATTTGGAACTAAATCAATTCTTTTCTTCAATTGTACATCTATCTGAGACCATGCATTGTCTATCCTATTGGAAAGAACCGTTACCCTATTCTTGTAGTAAATTATTACCAGTACTACAATTCCCAGTGGAACTAATAGAATTAATAAAAGCATCCACCATTCCATCTTATCACTTTGTTATAATCTATTATTTCATCCTTATATTATTTTCAAATATAATCAGTTTTTAAGTTTTAGCAATATAAATAAAGAACTATGCGAGCTTATATCGTTACAACTTTCATTGGTTGTTTTGGTGTGAATGAAAGCAACAAAATAATTTCTTTTAAACAGTTTCCCAAAGATCCTTCTAAGGCGGCTGAGCAGCTAAAACTTTCTAATTTTGAGATCATAGACGAAGAGAAGCAACTGATGCAAGAGATGTGGAAAAAAGGATACAAGGCGTTTATTTTTGGAGTAAGAAAAAAAGATGTGAAGCACGCTGAGCCGAACAATTCAGTTGAGCAGTTCATCAAGGAAAATTTGAGAAAGATAGCAATAGAAAGAAACATCGTGAAAAATCAAGTGGAGTTCAATCAACTTCTGACAAAAATCAACCTTGAGATGGCAAAGGTCGAGATCAAGGAAGCAGTTGAAAGAGACTCCCTGATCATTCATGCTAATGGAGCCATAGAGGAACTTGACAAATCAATTAACATTTTTGTCGAACGCCTGCGTGAAATTTATGGTCTGCATTTTCCAGAAATGGACAGAATAGTTGATAGCCATGAAAAATATGCTACGCTTGTCGAAAAGTTTGGTTCGAGAAAAAATATTGAAGATCCTGGACTCAATCTGATAAAAGAAAAAAGCATAGGAATTGATTTGACAGAAGAAGATGTCAAGATGATTCAATCACTTGCTAAACAAATTCTAGAACTTTTCAAATTAAGGGAGCAACTTTCAAAGTATATTGACAAAGGCCTAAAAGAAGTTGCGCCAAACTTAAGAGAACTGGCAGGCCCGATGCTGGCAGCGAGATTGATTGCAAAAGCAGGAGGGTTAGATAAATTGGCCAGAATGCCATCTTCAACTCTTCAACTGATTGGAGCCGAAAAAAGTCTCTTCAGATATTTGCACGGAAAAGGTAAAAGTCCCAGGTTCGGAATACTTTTTAATCATCCAATGGTTCAGAATACTCCAGAAAAACTGAAGGGACGGGTAGCTAGAATAATAGCATCAAAGCTATCCATTGCAGCAAAAATGGATTACTATTCAAAGGAATACAAAGCCGACAAGCTGAAACAAGAGCTGCAAGAAAGAGTTAAAAAGATTTTGAGCTCCAACAAATAACTATTTTTTATATGTCGTTTTCTTATCTCTTTTCACTTTTTCCTTTCCATACTGACCTGAAAGATATGTGGTTTCTGTGTCTGCATAACTTCCTGGTTTTGGAAAATATGAATCAACCATACTTTTAGTCCTATCGGTTTTAGGATCATACAAATCTCCATGCGGATTTGCAAAACTACTCCCTGTCATGTAAACAGCCTTGAAACTTTTTGCCTTTGTCACCACACCTTCCAGTACCGTCTTAAACAACAAAACCTTTGATCGCGGTATGTTCAAAGTGCCAAGTAATTTTAGAGCTACGCCCGTGTCAAAATTCTCTCCAGCAGCTTCATCCCAGCTTGTAAAAAACTTGAATTTTATTGTATTGTTAAATTTAGCCGCACCAAGATTACAATTTATAAAATCTACATATCTTATATCAGAATCAGAAAAGTCTGCGTTATTGATCGTCGCATTTTCTAAAATCGAATCCCATAAAACAGAATGCCTGAAATCTGCATCGGTAAGATCCGCCCTCTCGAATATGCAAAAGTCTATATATGTTCTGGAAAAATTTGCATTAACCAATTTGCATCCTGTAAATATATTCCATTCAATTTTGGATTCACTAAAGTCAAAACCACTCAAATCGCGACCTCTCCAATCAATGCCAACCATCCTGAGGTTAGAAAAATCTTTATCTTTTTTCTCAATCTTTTCCAATATTTCGCTCACGAAAATTGTTTTTAATCCCTTACTTTTAGAGTGAAAAAAATTTATGTAGCCGTCTATAGTACTGAAATCATAACCAGATTTTCTAAGTTTTGGAGTTGGTATGCCTTTCTTGAAGTCTACCATCTGACCCTCTTCAAATAATAATTCACTTAATATATTTATATGAAAAAACAAATCGCAGAGTTTAAGTGTATTTTCAAGATTGATGGTAATTTTGCCACCGTGAATCTTGTCCCAGGCGAAAAGGTTTATGGCGAGGAACTGGTTAAGATCAAAGATATCGAATACAGGATCTGGGACAAGTGGAGGAGCAAACCGAGTGCAGCTCTTGCCAAAGGTTTGAAAACTTTCCCTCTGCGCAAAGGACAAAAAATTTTATATCTTGGAATAGCCAGTGGCACCACTTCGTCTCACTTTTCAGATATTATCGGCAAAGAAGGCATCATCTATGGTGTTGACATTGCTGAGCGAGTGCTTAGAGATTTAATTACAGTAGCAGAAAAAAGAGGTAACATTGTTCCAATACTTGCCGATGCAAGAAGGCCAGAAAACTATCAGAATCAGATACTTGAAAAGTTTGACTTGGTTTATGAAGACGTCGCCGATCCTGATCAAATCGAGATTCTTATTCGAAACTGTGAGAAATTTTTAAAATCAAACGGCTGGGCAATGATAGCAATAAAGTCACAGTCTATAGATGTGGTAAAACCGCCGAGGCAAGTTTACAAAGAATGTTTAGAGAAACTGAAAAAACATTTTAAAATTCTAGATAAAGTTGAATTAGATCCCTACGAAAAACATCATTTATTTGTTGTTATGAAATTCAAATCTTAACTTACAACTTCTTTAGAGAATACTTATAGTGAGGAAGGGAACCTGAATTGGACCGGTGTCGATCAAGATACCTCTTGGGGGTTAGTTCCCTTTCCTCGAAATTAGGCCTATAAGTGAAATAAAAAAATGAAAAAATCAAACCCGAAACCCTATGGGAGACCAGTGAGAGCCCTCGATCTTATCTTAAACATAAACATGATATGCAACCTAGACCTCCTTTCCTTTCTATAACTTGATTTATGCCCACTTCGTCTCCGCAAGCAGGGCAAATGAAATCAATGGCATGAGTTAATTTCAACACTCTTTTTCACCTGAACATAAGTTCGTTCAGACCATTTAAATAAAATTCTTCATAATTTTGTTCTCCACAAACTTTGATATTTCGAGAATTGTGATATCAGGAAAAAAGAAAACATCCAATTTCGATTGAATGAAAAAATATTTAAATCTAAAATAAAACTACTAAGTATGGTTAGGAAGGTTTTTATTGCAGGTCCTCTGTTTTCTGAATCAGATAGATCGACAGATAAAAAATAGTAGACTTGTGTGAAAGTCTAAATTTGAAAACTTTCTGGAGCTGGCGAGATGCTGAACGTTTTAAAATTCATACAGGCGAGGCTGTGCATTCCATAAATACAGACGCCTTAGATAATTGCGATTTAGTTGTTGCCAATTTAGATGGTACAGACATTGACTCGGGAACAGCGTGGGAGATTGGTTATGCTTTTGCAAGAGGAAAACCGATCATAGGACTTAGAACAGATTTTAGAACCCATACGAAAGACCAAAAGATTAATTTGGCGATTGAATCTTGTTTAAAAGTGCTTACTTCTAACTTGAATGGACTAAGAGAGGCCATACTAAAGATTACTAAAGGGTAGCAATTATCACATTTCTAGATAGAAGCATCATGTAGTAAATATATCATGAAATATGAAAATATTTAAATACTTTATCATAAAACATGATAGTATGAGAGATGTCAGCGACTTCATTCAAAAGGTAAAATGCTTAGATAATACTGATAAATTAAGAATCCTAGAGCTTTTGGTTAGAGATGGAGAGAAATCAATAACAGACATAAGAAAGCAACTGAGAATGAGCTTTTCCACTGCGCATAAGTTTTTGGCTGACATGGAGAAAAGTGGGATGCTTTCATCAAGAAATGTGGTTGATGGCAAGCTTAAAAAACTTTACAAGGTCGAAGATTTTAACATCCAGCTCTCACCCGAAACCATCATCGACATGCTGAGAGTTCCTGACAAAAAAGAGACAAAAGAGTTTGAAATAAAAGTAGTTGGCTCTGATGGTGAGATGGCTAAGTTCTCTCTAACTGATTTAAAGAAAATGGTTGTCGATACTGGAGTGTCTTTTTGGATTGCAGACAGAGTCATAGATAGCTTAAAGGATAAACTAGAGAACAACCTTAGCATCAGTGAAATTAGAAACCATGTTTTGAAAAGAATAAGAGATGAGATAGGAATACTCACTCAAACCATTCATCAAGTTACAACAAGTGAAATATTTGGGTCAAACACAATATTCCAAATGTTTGAGAACAGAAATCTAAAAAATCTCCTGGATGCACATGTGAATTGTGATCTGCACATAAGAAATGTTGGTCCTATTAAACCAATTTCAATTCAGCATGACTTTCCCATAACTTTAAAGAACGGATTGATTTTTAACGGCAAAGTTTTAGCAACGCCGGCTTCAAGATTGAATGTAGCATTGGATCATTTAAGAGTTTTGATTGAAGAAGCAAGCAATGATATAATTTCTGTTCATGGGTTTGATCACTTCAATGTTTTCTTTGCTCCGTATATTAAAGGATTAGATCATGCTTCACTAGAACAAAATATAAGAGAATTTCTCTACAAATTGAAAATTTTGTATGAAACAAAAAACATTCAGTCCTACATCACTTTAGATTTACAAGTACCAAAATTCATGAAGAAAATTGTTGCTATTGGTCCTAACGGAAAAGCCGTTGGCAATTATTCAGACTTTGAGAAAGAGAGCCAGACATTTTTGAACGCTTTCTTTGCCGCAGTCTCTGAAATGGAAAAGACTATTGAATATCCGAAAATAATTCTAAAAACTTGGAATAAAAAAACAAGTTTTGATTTTGAGAAAGCCGGCAATCTAAAAAATCTTTCATGCATTTATTTTGCAAACATGATTCCAGAATGGCAGACAGAAAATGCAAGCTTCATGGATGAAGTTACAAGATTAGATTCTACGTGGAAAGGAGTTGAAAGAACTTTGGGAACAGGCAACCTTCAAACAGTCACGTTAAACTTTCCAAGAATTGCATACGAAGCCAAAGGCAATGATGATAAGCTGTTCAACATTTTAAAAGAAAGAACTGATATGGCTGTTAAAATTCTCTTGAGCACAGGAGAAATTATCACTGGGAGAGCATACTCTGGTGGATTTGGTTTCTTGTCAAAAGGTGTTGAGAATCGAAAATATTTCCACGTCGATGATGTTATGCATTCTGTTGGTTTTGGTGGATTGAATGAACTGGTGAAAATACACACTGATGAGGAAATGCATGAAAGCAAGTCTGCATTGAATTTTGCAGCAAAAATTCTTGATTACACGAACAAAATTTTAAAACAAACCACAGTTCGAATTGGTCTGAATGAATGCCTTTCTGAATGGACAAAAAGATTTGCTCTCAATGACATAGTAAAATTCGGCCAAGAAAGCGTTTTTGTCAAGGACATTCAAAACGATCCCCATTATACTACAGGAGCGAATGTTGCCGAGGATGCAAAAATCAGTCAGCAGGAAAGATTGAAAATTGAAGCAGGACTGCACCCAAAAATTTCTGCTGGCCACATGTCTTCTGTCAAGCGTTCAAAGGATTTAACTTTAAATGATTTAATTAAAACTCACAACGGATTCATAAAAATACAAAAGTGATATAAGTGAAAATAGCGCCTAGAGATGTTTGGTATTCGCCAGTTCATGATACTCTAACAAAAATAGAAACAGATATAACTGGTTCTTTTATCCGTGTTAAACCCATTAAAGGATACGATGAGAGCAGATATAGAGGCAATGGTACTTATGATGGAGTGTGGTGGGCGCCACAAATTATTGAAGAGACAATAAGCAAAGACCCACGCTTCAAAGGAGTGCTTGAAATAAATCCAAACTATCGATTTGTTCTCGAACATGGCCTATCTGGCTTACTTAAATCGGGGGAGCCTATAAAGGTTTATCACCATATTGGTGCACTTCCAAAAACAGATGTAGTTCTTGAAAGAAGTAAAAATTCTGATTTAGATCTAGGGCTGTCAAAGCTTTTGAAATATTTGCATGATGCAGGTATGGAGAAGAGCAAACATATAGAACGGTATGGAATAGGGCAATCCCATGAACAGTTGCTTATAGCTAAGTTGATCTCTCCTAAAACATCCGAACTTGTAACGAGTTATGGAGAAGACACTTCAGATTTAATTGAAGCTATATTAACCAAATCTAAAAACTGGAGAGCAGGTTGTCTGGACGAACGAATCAATAGGATGCTTTTCCTTGGTAAAACTGGTCATGGATTAGAGTTTTATCCAACAAGTATAAACAGATTACTGGCCAATGAAGATTTTAGATTTAATAAGAATGGTACCGGTCTACAGCCAGATCTCAGAATTTCAGGGATTAAACATGATCCAGAGGGGCCTGTTCTTGTAAATGTGCCTCTTGAAAAAGCAGAAGATTTAGTGCGAGTTCGTGAAGCAAAAATATTCGGTAATCCAAGTTCAGTTCACGGAAGAGCCGACGCATTATATATTATGTGGTTCGAAGAGATAGAGAGAGAGTTGGGAGTTGAGGAGGCACAGAAGGTCGAAACACTAACCGATGATGGAAGAATCTCGTACGCAAAAGAGCTACTTAAAACACATAGCGAGGATTCATTGCCGGTCACTACTAATCTTGTAAATTTTGTCGAAACAAAATCAATTATGTATCTACCTATAGCGGCATGGACCGGCGAGTTGGTCACTCCGACTGGTAAGCATTCTATACATAAAATTTTATGTAAAGCCGAAGCCGATTCTGCCATTAAGCAAGCATTTGGTCCACATGTTGCATATGTAGACCGTGATATTATAACTTATAAAAATTATTCAAATACTTTGGATCTTTCTTCAGCGCCAGGTATAGATATATTCAGTCCAGCAGTTTTTCTTTTTCCTAATCTTTACTTAAAACTCCTTAATCTTTATGGAGGTAGCCTTAAGAATATACCCGACTGGTTTAAAGGTCATAGTAGGTTTTGTGAGGAAATTAATAGATATTTCTCTCCTTTTCCAAATCTTAAGCCGTCTGTTGAATCAAGTCGTCAACAACTCTCTATCATCGAATATAGAATTAAAGAGGCAGTGGAAAAAACAGAGACAGAACAGAAACAAGAAGTTATGGTTGTTCAACCAGACATGAAATTATTATCAGACAAAGAAATATTAGAAGAGATTGGTATTAGAATACAACAACGATAGAACTATTCAATTATGTAGTAAACCTCACATTCTTATTCGTTACCAAAATATTAATAGGGTCTTTCTTTCCAGCTATATAACTAAACCATATTTTCAATCTATCGTCCCATTTTTGATATATTTCTACAGATTTAGTTTGGATAAAAAGTTCTAGACGTTCAGGTAGCATACTACAAAAAATACTTTCAGGCAGTGTCACTTTAGGTAACAATTCTCTCATTAGTAATTGGTCTACTTTCACACCAACAAAGCTTTCATCTGTTAATCCCATTTTACTTGCATATTTTGACGATCCTACCAACTGTAGTTTTGGTATAGGTCCTTCTATTTCCTCACCCGCTTTTATATGTTCGTAATGCAAAAGTCTTGGTCTACCATCTTCTTCTTGTTCAAGACCTTCATTTGGTATTTCTAGGAGAAGCAATTCGCTCAATTTCTGCAGATCATCTGACGGTGCTGCTATAGAAGTTTTCCAGTATCTATTTTTTTTGGTCAATAATTGTGCTACTCTTACTACTTCTTGATCATCAGTGCATGACCGTAAAACGTAAGAACCATCTGTACTGACTGTGAAGCAAATGGTTTGTGTTGAAAGTGGGGCATTATATGCAATTAAATCCAAATTTTTATTAACACAACCAAGCATTTCTATAAAAGCTAAATTTATATCCACTCTCGGTACTCCATATTCTTTTCTCATTTTCATTAACGGTTCATTATTATAAATTAGAGGTGGTCTAGTTTTAGATTTAAGTCTCCATCTACTTATTTCTGGATCTGTATAAGCCATGAGCTCCATGTTCTCTAAGTTAGGTATCTACCATTAAAGATTAAAACCTTGTGTTAGATTCAAAGGTTATTCACTTTAGTCAATGGCCATTGACAACCAAATACATGTGTTAAGTAGACAATCTCAATTCAAAAAATAAAAGAAAAAGAAAAAAATCAAACCGGTTTTATGAACCCAAAAAGTCTATCTCCTTTCACAAGATTAACTCTCCACTTCAATACATTCCTGTCATTAATCAAACTCATTTGTGCAGTTGCTATCTCATTCATCTTGTTCACCTCATCATTGGAATCTTATAATAAGAGTCAACTCTAAACTCTTGCAAGCTTTTTTGTTCCAAAATTTTCATAAAATTTGCCTCAAGAAAATTTCTACCACAATCCCTACAGAAAACTCTTCTTTGGCCAAACCCATCAATAAATTTCATCATTCTTGGTGACTGGCACAACACACATTTCATTTATTTCACCTGAGAATTAGTTGTAGCTGGAGAGTATACTAAACTTTCCCAACCTCATTTCCGGTGCTTCCGATGAAGCAAAAAAACAAGGCAAAATTAGCCAGGTTTCATATGAAATAAAGAATATTTCAACTCCGTTCACTTGAAAAATCTGCTCAATTCCTTTGTTAACTTCGACTTAAATTCATTCAGTTCCACTTTTTTTATCGTTCCAGCCCCAGCTTCCCTATGTCCGCCGCCGCCACACAATTTTTCAAACAATTTTCCAACATTTATTTTTCCGCTTTCTAGTCTTCCATGTATCTTGTAATTTCCATTCAACTCTTCCAAAAGTATAATAATTTTGTCTGGATACTTTGTTGCCAAATACGTTGATAATGTTGAGCCAATCCTAGAAAATCTTGGCTTAATTTTAGAAAAAACCATATCAAAATCGACATAAATCTCTAGATTTTTTTTAAACTCAATCTTTTCCCTCTCCAGCTCCCTTTCAAATTCTTTTACAGCAAAATTTACTTTTCTATTCTTTCTAAACATGTTCACATCTTTTGACGACACTAAAATTTCCAAACTCTTTTCAGAGCCAAGCACTGCAATAGAGCTATTAATCATCATCGCAGTCTTCCCCAACTTGGTTCCCCATATATCTTCTTTCTTATTTATTTTCAAATATTTTTTCAAAAGGTCTTTACAATCTTCAAACCCATAATCACCGACAGTTCCTACTACAGCCAACCATTCCTTATCTTTTACATCAACAACTTTTGAAAAAACTTTGTATGTTAAATAGCTTACTGGCTGATAAATTTCCTTTTCTTTCAATCTTGGATTTATGTAAACAATATTTTTAGAACTTATGCTCTTTGATACAATGTGATGATCTATAACAAGCAAATTAATTTTAACCTTTTTTAATTCATCTTCAATAAGACTGGTAGGAACATCCAAGATAATTCCCTTATCAAATCTTCTGATTAAATCTCTTAGGTTTGTTATGCCACCTCGGCCTTTGTAAAATACTTTTACATTTTTTATTTTCAGTTTCTTTAATCCAGTCAAAGCAATTGCTGCAGATGAAATGCCATCCACATCATTGTCATAAATCAAGGCAACTCTGTCTTTTGGTCTTATTTTCAACAAAAACTGAAATTCTTTTTTAAACAATTCACTTATTTTTTTCTTCAGTTTTTTCACCGGTCATTTTTTTAATAGTCTCTTCATCCAACAAAACCAATTGAACTGGTTCTTGGACTTGTTTCGCCCCATAAGCATGAAATTCTGTTACTGAAAGCATCGAATCTAAATGATGAAATATCAAAGCTTCAAAATTTCTAGGAGGAGTCGTCCCTTGCTCGCCAGCATGTGCTGCAATAATATGAATCACATCTTCAGGAAATCCACGGTGATAAAACTCTGCAACGCCAAGCATGGTATGATCAAGCATTACACCAGTGTGCTCCACACTATCCCCAGATTTCTTGTATTCATATAAATGCATCAGATCATGAAGAATAGCAGCTGCGACAAGATTGTCTTTGTTTATTGGAATGCCATAAACATTTTCAACAGTTTCAGCAGTCTTCAAGCACAAATCAACCAGAGCAATAGTGTGATTTAAAATATCTCTTTCAACCGTAGCTCCAGCCGGTCCTACAGAAAACAAAGTTCTTGCTTCCTCTAATTTCATTCTTGGATATTTCTTAAAATCTTTATTCGACAGCTTAGGATCTTTTAGAAATTCCACTACCTTTTTTCTCAATTCTTCATTCTTTATTTTTTGCGCAAGTTCAATCAACTTTTGCATTTTGTTTCACCTGTTTTTCCTCTTTTTTAATGAAAGTTCTTCCACCCTGCCATTGCCCTTTGTATAAATTTGGTTTTCCATCTACACGATGAAATACCATGTTTGCAACCCTTGCACCCAATTCTATTATAAATGGCTTTTGACTTATGTTTGACATCATGAAAACAAAATTCCCTTTGTACCCCGGATCAGTTCTTATTCCCTGAACGACTATTCCACATCTATAGAAAGTTGCCCGTGGTATGAACCATCCAAACAAGTTTTCCGGAGTGTTAATTTTTTCTATCGTTTTTCCAAGATAAACTTTCCTAGGCTCTATTTTTACTTTTGTATTCTTCTTTCCTTCAAATTTTCCAATCAATTTATATTTCGGCGAATCTCTAGTCTCTATATGAAGAAAACCTTCACCATCTTTCATCTCATATATTTCTCCGATTCTTAAGTCTACACCACAACCTTCGAAATTAACATCTTCTTCATCAAGTCCTTCGATCAAATTCTGAGTTCTAATCAACTCTAATACTTTGTCCACACCAAGTATCATTCATTCACCCGAACAATGCACTCAAACCAGCAGCAGCTTCTTCTGCTTTCTTACCTTCATCTTCAGCTTTTTTTTCTTCCTTCTTTTCTTCTGTTGCAACTGGTGCAGCAACTACTGCAGCCTGTTTTATCGCTTCGTCAATGTTAACTCCTTCTAAACTAGCTATTAACGCTTTTACTTTAGCTTCATCAGGAGTTACCCCTATGCTCATCAAAACTTTTTTCAAGTTCACATCGTTTATCGGTTGCTTAGCTGAATGAAGTAGAAGTGCTGAATACACATATTCCATTATTTTGCACCTCCAATTTTATTTTCAATTGCTTTAGCTTGCCTGTAAGCTTTAGCCAGCAAATTTTTAATGTTATCTCTTGTTGGATAACAAATGAACACAGAAAGATTTAAAGCTTGATTAAAAGCATCTTTCAATTTATTCAAATAACCTTCGCCAACAAGACTCAATGCATCTTTCTTGTATATCATTCCATTTTCATAAATTACAACAATATTCAGTCCAACCAAAATAGGTTGAATATTCAACTTTCTTAAAACACCAGCCAAATCTTTTGAAATCACTCCACCTTTCTTGGCAACAACCACATCCTTTTTCACAGCAATTTTTCCTTCCTCTACTCCAGCCGGTATACCGGCTTTTGTGAATTCACTTATAGCAGGACCGGCCATGAGAACAGTGGGGCCTGCAAAAACTTTTATATAGTCAGGGGCAACATCGCCAGCTTTAGCAGACGTTTGTGATTTCATCTTGTCAATCATCCCATAAAACTTGAACGCTTCGGTCTTGCTAAAAACAATCGCAGGCTGCAAAGGAATTATTTTTTCTAACTCCTCAATATTTTTCTTATTAGAACCTTTCAAAGCATGTTTCAAAACGGACTTCTTGCAAATTCTAATAATTGCATTTCCCCTGATTTTCTTTCTTATTTCCTGCAACTGTTTGCTTGGCAGTTTATAAGTGTCGACAATCCCGAATATAGGATATTCATCAATCAACTTCTTCAACTCTTCCACTTCTTTTAATTTGTTCTCTCTAACCATGCTCCAACACCTCAATTTTCACAGGTTTGCTCATGGTTGTTTTTAGCAATATGCTACCTATGTTGTGTTTACCTTTCGGCAACTTGGTTTCCAAGAAATTCAAAACAGCATTTATATTTCCAACAATTTCCTCATCTTCCATGCTTTCCTTTCCAACCAGACACTGAATAACAGGAGAATCTTTTACTCTTATTCTTACAGACTTTTTGTAATTTTTAACCATAAACTTAACATCTCCAGAAATTATTTTTGGCATCTTGCCTTTTGGTCCAACAAATTGGCCCAAGGCCTTACCTACCAAAGGCATAAGTTTTGGTTCTGCCAAAAAGAAATCAGTCTCTGAAACTAATTTTTTCGCAACTCTTTTACTCCTTGCCAATCTGTTTACATCTTCTGTTGTTAAAATTTTGCAATCAACACCAGAAACACTGTCTGCAAAAACAACAACATCTGCTTCCTTTCCCCTTCCAAACGGCAGAACAACATCTTCAGTAAATTTGTTTTCTGGTTTTTTAAGATCAACTTCTTTCAAAGAAACAATTAGATCAAATGTTTGAGAAAAATTCCTTTTCTTCGATTTTTCCTTCAGTTCCTTTATCGCATTCAATATTTTTTCATCCATTTTTGTACCCTCCTGCCGAAGCAGTTCTCACGGGTTAATTTTCATTAGTATTTAATATTTAAAAAGGTTTCCCAACTCATAAATTACTCGATTTCAAGAACCTCTGGAATTCTTTCCAATTAGTAAATCTATGCGTTTGATAATCTTCGTTCTGCGCTCTCTGAATGTTCGACCGATCATCATCTATAAGTAACATCTCCTCAGTGTTCAGATTGAAACGTTGCGCTATATAAGGAAAGTAATCTTCATCACATTTCAATAGTCTAATTCTAGACGAGCGAACTATATTTTTTGAAATTTCTCTTAAATCTATAAATTCTCTTTCTCTTCTTGTCTGCCACGGGTTCGTATCTGTTACGAATGCTATAGGGAATCTACCAGCCAACTCTTGAACCATCTTCAGAACTTTATAATTCAGTTCATAGATATGCGCATCGTGGGCTTCAACAACCTCCTCATAACTTAAATCATGTTTTAAATGCCTTTCAACCAACGACCTATGAAATTCTCTCCCCGTAATTTTCCCTCTTGAAAAATTCCTATAATCCTCATTATCAAAGAACTTCGCTGCTTGTTCAGGAGGTATTCCATAGCTCTGAAGAGCTCGATATGTAATTCTCTGATTAGCAAGGAGTATTACACCCCCAACATCAACCAGAATCATTTCGATTTCTTTCATGAAGTTAATTAATCCCACTTAAGATTAAATACTTTGAATGGATGAAATCTAAAAAGTGAAAGCTTACTTCAACAACTGATCAAACTTTCCTTCATCTATTTCTTTCAAGATATCCTTTGGCTTCTTTCCCTCAATCAACACAGGCATGGAGGCACAAACACCAACAACTTGCTTCACAGCATTTTTAAAATTCTTTGCAAGCAGCGCTTCCTGTTTCATCTTCGTTACTTTTACCAAACTTTCCATTGTCAAGTTTCCAACACTTGTCTTCCCAGCAGTTTTCTCCTCCTCAGTTATCTTCGCAACTTCTATTCCCAACTCCTTCTTCAAAAGACTGCTAACTGGTGGAGTTCCGACCTTGATTTCAAAATCCTTGCTCTTCTTATCAATAATTATTTTCACAGGCACCTTCATGCCAGCATAATCCTTTGTCTTTTCATTTATTTTCTTAAAAATTTCTTGAATATTCACCTTCATCATGGAAAGTCTGGGTGCTAGAGCTGGTCCAGGTGTAGCTTTTCCACCTTCGATCAACGCATCAATAACCTCTTTTTCAGCCACTCACTTCACCACTTTCTCCAACATTTTAATAAACTCTACAGAAACTGTTACAGGAATGGGAACGGTTACTTCTAAAAGTTCAATCGTAACTTCCCTTTTTATCTTATCATATCTTGTTACTTTTCCTTTCTCACCTTTGAAAGGTCCGCCAATAACTTCCACAATATCTCCAACATTCAATTCAATCTCAACAGTCTTCGGCTGCAAAAATCTTTGAATCTGGTTAAATTCAATCGGGCTTTTTATCAACCCTCTGACATGCGGAACCATCTGAACAGCCTTTTCTACATCCTTGATATCACCTTCAACAAAAACATATCCCTTGATCTCTTCAGGATGAACCAGGGCTTGAATGTTCAAGTTTCCCAACTTAACCTTTGATGCTATAGAATCAATAACAATATTTTCTCTTCCGACAACAGTTTTGATGGTGTAAATCATTCTTCTCACAATCCAGGGATTATTTCTGGCATTATTGATATCAAATAAAGTACAAACCCAATCGCTCCAATCAAAAGTATTCCAACAGCACAAATTCTAGTTGTTAAAATAAAATCTTCCTTGCTTGGCCTCTTGCAAAGCTGCAACACTCTCTTGTAATTGACAAGTTTTTCTTTTATGTTCAAATTCATCTTCTCACTCACTCCAAATTGAATCTATACCTTTAAATAAATTATTGTTGGTAATAAAAAACCATTTAGAAATTAGCTGATAAACTCCACGTCTAATATCTTTTCAATGTCTTTTCTCTGTTCTTTGGTCCAAGGCTTTTCTGGGCCAAAAATTTGTGGAGATTTCACACCAGTTATGATCAACATCGCTCTTATAGTTTCTCCAATATCCTTTGCAATTTGTGTTCCCCAAATAATTTTTGCATCAGGTGCAAGTTTATTCGAAACATGTTCGACTACTTGTTGAGCCTCTCTTATCGTGATGTCCGGTCCGCCAATGACATTTATCAATGCACCCTTTGCTCCTTCTACATTAACAGTAACCAAAGGATTGTTCAAAGCTTTCTCAACAGCTTCTATTGCTCTATTTTCGGTATCGCTCTCGCCCATACCGATTAGAGCAAGCCCGCCTTCGCTCATGACAGTCCTTACATCTGCAAAATCTAAATTGACCAACCCAGGTTTTGTCACAAGTTCAGCAATTCCTTTCACTGCGTTCACAAGGATTTCATCGCAAACCTTGAATGCAGTTGCCAAAGAAACATCAGGAACAATTTCCAAAAGTTTATCGTTTGGAATAATAATCAAAGTGTCAACCATTCCTTCCAAATTTTCCAATCCTTCTCTTGCATTTGCCATCCTCTGCTTACCCTCCATAGAAAACGGTAAAGTTACTATTGCCACCGTAAGAGCACCAAGTTTTTTTGCAACTTCGGCCACTACCGGTGATGCTCCTGTTCCTGTTCCACCACCCAGACCACAAGTAATAAAAATCATGTCAGCTCCTTGCAAAGCCTTTTTGATATCATCCTTACTTTCCTTTGCAGCTTCCATTCCAATCTTAGGGTCTGCCCCAGCTCCCAGACCAGCAGTCAGTTCTCTACCAATCAAAACTTTTTTATCAGAATCAGTGTAAAGCAAATCTTGCGCATCAGTGTTTAGAGCAACAGTTTCTGCTCCAACTATTCCAACTTGCATCAATCTTGTTATAGTATTGTTTCCAGCTCCCCCGCAACCTACAACTTTTATCTGTGTCTTCCTGCTCTCAAGAATAGCTCTTAATTCTTGATCAATTTCACTAGACTTTTCAGTTAAAGTTCTTTCAGAAAGCTGTTTTATTCCCATCTTATCCTCTTTTAATTATTCGGTTAAGCAAAAATATATGCTTTAGTCTGTTTTCTCAAAGACATCAACAAATTTAACTCTTTCTATTCCCTTTATCCATCTTATTATTTCATTTGCCATCTGCTGTCTTATTTCTGAATGCAGATCAATCTTGTTTTTAAACTTGACCTCCGCCTCTCCAGCATTGCAGGCCACGTCCAAATCTTGCTTATCAACTCCTGTGAAAAAGAAAATCACGGCTTTCACCTTTTCATTCTCTTCAGCAATCTCACCCACTATCTCCAACTCATATTGCAAAGTTTTTCCAGCAAGAGGATGGTTGAAATCAACTCTAATTCTTCCGCCATCAGCGCTCATCACCCTTCCCCTAATTTTGTTTATCGTAACAAATGAACCGGGCGTAGCTTCAATATTTTGTTCCTTAAACCTTGATTCAGGAATCAATTTGATGAATTCAACATTTCTTTCGCCAAATCCTTTTTCAGGCGATATTTCAACAGTCTTCTTTTCACCAACCTTCATTTCTTTCAGAGCTTCGCTCAAACCTTTCAAAACAAAATTAGAATCAATCACCATTGGAACAGAACCATACTTGAACTTCTCATTGAAAATATTTTCTTTCCTAGCAACTTCCTCTTTCGTCAAATCAAAAATCTCTCCGCTATCTTTTATTCTTCCAATGTAATCAACCAAAACAAAGTCTCCAGATTTCATTTTACCATCTTCATTCCTTTACAAATTACACAGAATCTTGTTCCCGGCATCACACACATGGGGCAAACTCTTGCTCCGCATGCAGCGCATGTGAATAATCCCGGTGAGTATCTTTTACATGCAGCGCAAATACCTCCGATTGCTATAGTTCTCACCTCTCATTAAAATAAGTTTTAGATATTTAAGAATATGCGGGAGGTGGGATTTGAACCCACGAAGGGACTAACCCACAGGATTGCTTAGATGCCTTAAGTCCTGCGCCATTAACCAGACTAGGCGACCCCCGCTTGATATTAACAAATAATTTTGAAACATATATAAAAGATAAATCCAGAACTAATTCACTTTAACTTGCCCAAACTCTTATTGAAATCACTGATTTTATTTTCAAAAACTTCTGCTGCCGTTGAAATAACATCCTCTGTCGGCAAACCGCAAACAGATTCAACAGTAAAAGTAAAAACATCTTTATCTTGCTTATAACCGACAACAACTCCCTGCCATTTTGCATGTGTTTTCCCTTTGCCCAACTGGGCAATTGCTTCAAACTGCAGCTCTTCTCCCTCGAACAATTCAACTATCGGTATGTTATCAAAAACAGGTTTCACATCTTTTGCCTTTGTCTTCAAATCACCTGAATAAATCATCCCAGGCCCTTTCTTTTTTAAAACCATTTCAACTTGGCATCTGCTGCAACCTTTGCCTTCGCACTTGCATTCTTCAGGCAATTCATAAGCCTTCTGATCAAATGTCAATGGTATCTGCCCCAGGCGATTGGAGAGCAGTTCATCATTCACAACAGAATCATTCTTCTTGAAGTCGACCCACTCTATAGCCATCGTAGGAACTTCACTCATCATTATTCTTCTCAATTCATTAGCAAATGCATCTGTTATTTCTTGAATAACAAACTTAATTTCAGTATCATTCTTTTCTACTATTTGTATTTTCATCAGACCACTTGTTAACTTTAGGTTTTGATATTAAAATATTTTAAGATTTTCAATTAGTAATTTAATCGATTTTTCAATTTAAATATCTTCTATATTGCCTTCTTCGTATTGAATCTGACTAATTTTACCTTGTTTTTTTGCTTCATCGGAAGCACCGGAAATGAGGTTGGGAAAGTCAAATATATATCATATTTTCAAATCTTTTCTGGTGGGCAGAATGGAATATCGAAAGATTTGCGAGAGATGGACGAAGAACAGTTTAAACAAATGTTTGAGTTGCTTAGAGAGAAGACCAATGATTGGAATGAAATAAAGCCAGAAATATTAAAAGAAAACCCACAATTTTTATTCTGCTTTAGAATCTTGCTTTGTCTTTCGCAGTCGGATTTAGCTAAACTTATGAAAGTAGATAAACAGTGGATCAGGCATTTCGAAGCTTGTCGACAAGGGTTTAAAAAATCTACAAATTTTCAGCGATGCATTTCCGTCCTGAATCGTTTACTAGTAAATAATGGAATTTCTATGGAAAGATCACTAGAATTTCTAATAGAAAATCAAAAAGCACGCCAAAAAAACTTAATTAAATTTCCACCACGAGAGGTAAAATTTAAACGAATATTTGAAATGACAGAAGATGATTTTGTACAGCAATTTGAGTTTTTACGAAAGAAAACAAAAGATTTCACAGAATTTGATCCCAACATATTAGTAATAAACCCCGAATTATTTGCAACCTTTAGAGTCATCACTAATATGAGTATTCCAGAATTTTCTAAAAAAATTGAAAAGGATTCTTGGAGAATCAGAAGGTGGGAATCCTTCAAAGAAAGAATGATGCCTGATAGTGCAATTGGTGTTATGAAAAGAATAGAAAAAGTTTTTGTTGACAACAAGTTATTAGGCAATGTAAGTTTAGAAACCGCTCTTGAAAATTTTTCAAGATTTTCATTTTTTGAACCAGATGAATTAGAAATTAAAAAAATATTAGAACGCGAAAGTATAGGATTCGAAATACACTCTGATATACTTGGTAAAAAGAGATTGCTTAATGTAGATTTTTCAATTCCTAGTTCATAAAATCCAAAAATTGTAATAGAAGTAACAAGAATTTTTGATAAAAAATTTGGAGATATGCAGAGACGAATTTTCTTTTTAGATCATAAAATTCAACTTCTAAAAATTGCTCACCCAAAGATAGTTGCATGTATTTTTGTCAGATGTCCCAACGACAAAGTCTCTGTTGTTCGAGGCGTATTCGAGCGAGATATTCTCAATTCAGATTTTAACATTGTTAATGATGTAGAAGAGCTTATTATAAAAATAAGAGATTCTATGGAAAATTGATGATTTAAACCCTGCGGCCGCCGCCTTCCTCCTTTTGCTCGCATTTTTCCATGAATAATTGGTGTAACATCTTCAATCATTCCTATCCTTAGCCCAGCCCTTGCTATAGCTCTGATTGCTGGCTGAGCTCCTGCTCCCGGACTCCTAGATTTCGTTCCGCCCTTAGCCCTAACTCTTATATGAACACCAGTCAATCCTCTAGACAAAGCATCTTCAGCTGCTTTTCTTGCCGCAAGCATTGCCGGGAAAGGCATCCCTCCTTCTCTATCTTTGTCAGTCATCATCCCAGAAGAATATCTGGCAACAGTTTCTGCCCCAGTTATATCTGTTATAGTGATTATCGTGCCGTTTGCCGTACTAAAAATGTGAGCAACGCCCCATCTCTCATCTCTCACTTGCACTCACCTTTGGTTTGCTTGGCACAATTTTAACATTGATATTATTTTCTTCATTCTTTAAAACAAGATAGCTCGGATATGTTATTTTCTTTCCACCAATAGACACATGACCATGGGTTATAAACTGTCTGGATTGTTTCGCTGAATTTGCTAGACTCTTACTGAATATAATTGTTTCTAACCTCCTGTCAAGGAAATTTTTTAGGCTCAATCCCAGCACATCATCTAATGTCGCACCTTCATTTAAGACTCCAAGGTTTATCAATTTTCTCAACAAAACTTTTTCCTTTTCCTTGTCTTTCTTCGCTTCCAAATCTCTTGCCATTCTTCTGAATTTTCTTAGAAATCCTTCAGTCCTCCAAATTTCCATCTTCTTCTTCAGCCCAAAACTTTTCATAATTTCCCTATCTTCTAGAATTTTTTCCTTGTTCCAAATCTTCAGAGGCCTCTCATATTTTTTTCTAGATCTTTTCATTCAATCACTTCTTCTCCTCTTTCTTTTCCTCTCCACCCTTTGCCATGACAGTTCTTACAGCTTTTCTAACAACACCAACCTCTCTTCCAGTTCTAAAATGGCCTCTCGTTCTCTGGCCGCGCACAGGTTGGCCAAGCATGTGTCTGAATCCTCTGTAAGTTTTCAAATCAATCTCCCTTTGTATATCAAATTTCTTTGCAATATCCAAATCAAAACTAGACAAATGCAAATCTTTTCCGCTTTCCCTGTCCCTTCTTCTGTTGAGAACCCAAGCAGGTATTCCATAATTAAGAGGATTTTTTATTATGTCTTCCAGTTTTTTCAACTCACTTTCATCTAAAGATCCAAGTTTTCTTTTTGGATCAAAACCAGAGGCATTGCAAATTGCTTTACCGAAAGTGTAACTAATACCTTTTATACCTCTTATGGCTCTGATTAAAGGTTTGTCTCCATTCAGATCAGTCCCTGCAACTCTAGTGATTGCTCTTATATCAATCTGTCTTTCAACCCGTACAGGTTTTACTGGCTTTTTCTCTTTAGGTTTTTCAGCTTCTTCTTTTATTTTTACTTTTGTTGTACCCATCGTATCACATATATGTTATTATTAATCTGTTGAAATAGTTTTTAAGTCTTTCTAATTTGTGGACCGACTGGGATTTGAACCCAGAACTTCCTGCATGCCGTCTGCAGATTATCCTATATCCTATGCAGGCGGTCTACCGTTGACCTATCGGCCCAAAAGAATCATTTCTTTCCTCTGGACCACTTTCTCTTCTTTGATTCTCTTCCAAGCATGTAATTTTTTTCACACTTAGAATTGCAAAAATAAAAAACTGTTCCATCTGTTTTCACGAACATCTTTCCTACACCAGGCTTTACTGTTCTGCTACAAAAAGAGCATTTCATTCGATTCACTTCTCAACCATTCTAGTCGCTGTATCCATTTCAGTTTCCCTGAGCATCAGTATATCTCCAACTCTTATAGGACCCAAAGTATTTCTTGTCAAAACCTTTCCTTTGTCCGGCCCCTCTAGAACCTTGCACCTTACTTGCATGACTCCTCTAACACCGCTTCTCCCCAATAATTCTAACACTTCTGCTGGGAACGATTCCTGAGCCATTCAATCACTGATTTTTTGCTTCATCTATTTTTTTCAACAAATCTTTCATCTGATTCTTTGCTTCTCCAAAATCAACGATACCAATCGAAGCAGATCCAACATCAATTCCAGCAGCTCTTCCTAAATCCACCTTGCTAGGAACGAACACGTATGGAATTTTCTTTTCTTCACAAAGAACTGGCAAGTGCATGACTATCTCTTCGGGCTCCACATCTTCAGCAATTACAACTAGCTGAGCCAATCCTTTTTCAATGGCCTTAGTGGTTTCATTTGTCCCTTTTCTGAGTTTGCCCGAATTCTTTGTAATTTCTATAACTTGCAGTATTTTGTCGCTCACTTCTTTTGGTATTTTGAATTTCGCATAATTTTTAGGCATTCGACCACCTTACCTCATTATTATTTATGAGCATAATATAAAACTATATCTTTATTAACCTTATCAACTCTACAGAACCCGATTCTTACTAGTTGCACGATTTGACCTTCTTTTATTTCTTTCAGATCAGGTTCAGCAACAGCTTCTTTTTCAATTCCATTCGGCATGATGATTTTTATTTTTACATTTGGTTCAGAAACCCATTGTATTTTTTGAGATTCCATTTTAACCTTTTTGCTCGTGAACTCTGGTTCTTTCTTTAGTTTTATGCTGAACAGGTTCATGAGCCCAATCTCCTTGCCTTTTAGTTTCTCAAAATCTTCTTTTTCTATACAAATCTTCCCAATGTCTACAGGAACTTTTCTCTTCCCTCTTTTTGGGAAATCTGGATGAAGTTTTGCTTCAACATTTTTTACTTTAGGTGCTTTCTCTACAGAAATTCTTACAGGCTCTAACACAGCAAAATATCTGTTGGCAACAGGATCAATAATTTTTCTGTTCTCCGTATACAGCTTCTCCCATTCGAAATGAACGGTCTGTGAATTGACGCCCATTTCGATTATCATGTTTTTAATTGCTTCTGGTGTTATGCCTCTTCTGATCAAAGCTCTTATCAGGCCATACTGTCCGAGTCTTGAATCATCCCAGCCAGTGAACTTCCCTTCTTTTATAGCATCCCTGATAAATCTCTTGTGAACCTTTTCGCCAGGCATGTACAAAAATCCAAAATTGATTACATGTGGAAAATTATTCCATCCCAAAGCTTCATAGATTTTTTTCTGTATCAATGTGTTTGTTACATGCTCAGTTCCTCTCAACACATGGGTGATTCCATAATCATGATCTTCAACAGCACAATTGAAATTATACAGAGGATAAACCCTGTGCTCTTTTCCAGTGATAGGATGAACGCCTTCTTTTATTCTAAGCAAAGCAGGATCTCTAAGAGCAGGATTCGGATCATTTATATCAGTCTTCAACCTAACAACAGCTTCGCCTTCTTTAAATTCTCCAAACATTTTTTTGAAAAGGTTTAGATTCTCTTCAGCACTTCTATTTCTGCAATCGCACATTTCTTTTGTTATTGCAGTCCTATCTTTCACGCCAGTTGTCTTGCACGTGCATACATATGCCTTGCCTTCTTTAATCAATCTTTCAGCATACTTATACTGTTTCTCAAACTGACTTGAACAAAGATAAAATATGTCGGCTTTCAACCCAAGTGCATCCAAATCTTTCTTTACCAGATCAATATTTTCTTTCCTTATCTTCTCCGGATCAGGGTCAGTATCTTCAACCCTTACAACAAACTTTCCACCATACATTCTCGCATACTCATAAGATGTAACAGCGGCCTTCATGTTTCCTATATGCAATGCACCAGAAGGATAGGGAGGAAATCTCGTGACAACTTTTCCTTTCACTGCACCTGGCAAAGGCGGCAATCCTTTTCTTTCTACTTTCTCAATTTTTTTATACTTGAATTTTTTCAGCCGACTCTCCTGTTTTTTTGCAGACCAAGAATTAACTTCTTTCACTATTTTTTTAACTTCAAAAATTATTTCCTTTATTTTTTCTTTCAACTCAGGTTTCTCAGCCAGCACTCTTCCTAAAACAGCCCCTGCATCTGCCTTTCCTTCATGCTCCACTGCATTCGCTAATGCATGCTTTAAAATCAAATCTTTCATATCATTAGAGTGGTTCTCATTCAATAAATTATAATTGATGCATATCCGACAACTGAGCTAGTGTCGCCGCTTATATCTCCAGAAGTCTTGTAAGAAAGCAGATCAGCCTTCTTTGCCTTCAATTCTTTTGCAGCTGATATTGCAGTTGCTATGGCTCCAAACCCACACACGCTAGCATTTTTTTCATTTATTTTCTCAAAAAATATTTTTTCATCCAGTTTTTTTATGGCATTTATCACAGGAGTATCCATCGCTTTGATTTTCTGTTGCGGAACATAATGAGAGAAGTCCGAGCTTGCCAAAATGATCCATTTGTTCTTCTCCTTTTTTATCACACTTGCAATGGATTTGCCTGCCGATTTGCAGACATCCAACAAACTTTCATCCGCAAACTCGCCAAGAACATTTATCGGTACAAACTTGAAATCATTCCCAAACCCGTACTGTAAAAACGGCAGCTGTACTTCTATAGAATGCTCGTGTTCATGTGAAATCACATCATATTCAAAGAGATCATTTTCCTCAAGTAGTTTTTCAGCAATCCTTTGATCAATAGCTATCTCGCCTAAAGGAGTTTTCCATAACCCGCTCTTCATCACAGCAAACCTCGATCCCATCCCACTATGGTTTGCGCCAAGGATAATATAGTTTGCTTTTTCTAGTCTAGAGTACACCCAAGCCGCAACAGGCCCAGAGAAAGCATATCCGGCATGTGGAACAATGGCGGCAACAACATCATGACCTTTCATTGCTCTTGGTCCAAGCTTGTGCTTAAAGCAATTTTCTATCTGCCTCTTCAACATTTCGCTATCAGAATTGTAAAATTCACCAGCTACTACAGGATATCTTATATTTATCATCATATTTTTTATTTCTCTCAGAACTAATTAACTTAACTTTTAATTGTACAAATAAAATATACTTTAAACTATATTGTTCTTTATTATATGTATAAACTAATATATTATTTCAAGAGTGTTTTTAATAAGATACTATAAATACAATATATTTTATTACAACCTTTAAAAAAGATATTTCATAATAGATATGATATAACTATAAATATATCCTAAAATTAATTAATTTATAGAGTGTGGAGATTTTGGTGAAGGAAAAGACAGTTCCTAGATTATTTTTGAGGCCCAAGCCAGTTAAACTGCTTATCAGTTTGAAGTCAGGACCAAAATATGCAACAATTCTTTCAAAGGAAGTTGATCTAACTTATTCTCATACAGTCAAATTATTAGATCAGTTTAGAAATTTCAACTTAGTTGACTTTGAGAAAAAGGGCAGAATAAAAATCATCAAATTGACAGAAGAGGGAGAGGATCTCGCTCATTCTATTGAGGGGGCAATGAACAAGCTTTCCAAACTGAAATTAAAGGAACCAGCTAAAAAGTGAGCAATATGTGTTTTTCAAAATTAAAAAAGATTTTTAGTAAAAAGAAATAGCATAACTGAACTATGTCTTGCAAATAATCATGGCAGATAATGGATATGGCCAAAAAATCTAAACAAGAAATAGAAAGTATTCCAGAAAAAATGGAGACCGAGGAGCCGCAGAAAGATATCAAACTAGGAGAAATTGAGACCAGAGAAAATTCCTTTCTTGTAATAAAGAAGACCAATTACAAAGGCCAAGACAGAATAGATTTCAGGGTTTGGTTGAATTCGCCCAAGTACAAAGGTCCGACCAGGCAAGGATTTGTTCTGACAATGGATAAGATTGACGATTTTGTAGAGATTGTTAACAACATGAAAAAGAAATTGGAAGAATCAAAGTAATACTTAAATTTCTAACTGTAATTCTTATAATAATGCAACCTAGAGTTTTAGGTGAAGTGGTAAGAGCACATTCTTATATAATGGAAATACGTCAAGCTGGCGGCTATCATTCTGAACCTTTTTTACTCTCCTCTTTAGATTTCTATCAAAGAATGCATACGATTTATGATTTATTAGGAATGGCTCGTAAGTCCTTTAGTCATGATGATGCGATTAGAGAGATATTAAATATCATTCCTGCCACAAAACAGAATGATGATTCTATGCAAGTTAAAGTAAAACCACTTTTTAAAATAACAGAGTCCAATAGACTCATTAAAGAGGATCTTGGACACGAATCGATAAGCCTGTTAAGACCACTTCTAAAACATCAGGTTCCCAAAATAGTTAAAATAGCAGATTCTATTAGAACACATGAGCAGATAGTATTGGGGACAAAACGATGGTTTGAGGAGACCAAAGTGCCAGAATTTACTAAAGTCGCTGTATCGCCTTATATAAAAATAAAATAATTCTATAATTCATCTAAAGGATTCTTTACTTTCTTCAAATCTTCTGTTGTGAGATGGGTATACAATTGCGTTGTTGAAAGGTTTGTGTGGCCAAGCAATTCCTGAATTTTTCTTATGTCTTCACCCGATTCCAGCAGATGTGTAGCGAACGAGTGCCTTAACGTGTGAACGTGCACTGACTTGTTTATGTCAGCCTTTTTTGCAGCAGAGGAAACAATCTTCTGAACATTTCTCGCAGACATGGCTCCCTTCCAACCTTCAAACAAAAACTGTGTCTCATCCTTTCTTCTCATCTGTGATTTCAGATCATCAACAATCTTGTCTGAAATGATAAATATTCTATCCTTCTTTCCCTTTCCACTTCTTACCCAGCCGATTCCTTCATCAAGTTCTATATCTCTAACTTTCAGATTGATCACTTCGCTCAACCTGATACCAGAAGAATACAGCAATTTGATGATCAGTTTATGTTTCTTGTTATCAACAGAGTCTATCAGCCTCTTCACTTCTTCTCTTGTCAGAACCGTGGGAAGTTTTTGCGAAACTTTTGGAGATTTGAATGTTACAATGTTCTTCTTCAAAATCTCATCGTAGAAAAATTTTAATGCAGCTTTAATCAACACAACACTTTTTGGTGAAACATCTTTTGAAAAAAGATCGGCAATATATTTTTTTATGTCATCCTCTGTTACTTGATCTGGTTCTTTTTTGATAAATTCTAGAAACTTCTTGTTGTAGAACATGTAGGATTGAACAGTTCTTTCTGAGAAAGCCCTGAGATTCAGTTCAGTTTCCAGTTTTTCCAGATTGCTCATAGATAGTATTTGTAAAAGTTCGTATAATTAGATTTCGCACTTTTGTCAGTTGTTAATTGAGGTTAACTAACTGCAATAGTGGGTTTTGTTTCCATCGTCTAGCACACATTAGATAGGATCATAAATTTGATACAAAATTCATACTTTGTAGAAAATTCTTACAAATATTTCAATTTTCACTACAAAACTATAGTTAGATGTCAGACGAGGTTCCATTAGAAAGACTGATTGAAAAACTTAGAGAAGAATATAATTTTTCTGATGGAAGCATCTCTCTTCTTTTAGACAAAGGTTTCGAGCAAAAAGAATTTCGCAGATTATGTGAAGCGCTAAACCTTCCAGATGAAACTTTTGAAGAGAGAAGAGAGAAAAAATCATGGATGGAAAAAACCATTGATATGGGCGACTCAGAAGAGATTACAACAGGAAGATATAACAGATACGTTCGTGATTTTAAGGACATAAGTTCTGAGCAAGCGCTTGTAAAAGGAAGAATGAAATTTGCCGTTGAATATGTCATATCACTTGCAAAACTTCTAGCTGAACATCCAGAGCATGGAAATCTTGTAAAGAATCCATTTAGTGGAGAGGAAGAAGAAAAACTAAGAAGCATCTATAAAAACTTTCGCACAAAAGATTTTGTTATTGCTAAGATTATTGAGGATAAAACCAATCATGACATTGTTGCTGCCAACACTTGGGCCAATATCAGAGCGCAACAACTTGGCTTAGATGACAATTTGATGAGAGGTATAATCCACTTTGCAAGAACTTCTGCCGATGTCAACACAAACGTTACTGGAGAACTTTATTCATACGCAATAGGGCAATGGACCGAATCAATTATAGACCTCTTATCCGAATTGAAAAAAAGAGCAGTAGAATATGGAAGGATTACATGTGTAGCTGAAACCCATGGGCAAGACGCACAATTAACTACATTAGGTCATATTTATGCTAATCTTGCAGAGCAGATTGCGCTTCATGCCAAGCCACTTTTAATGGATGAAAAACTTAGACTAGATGGTAAAATTGGAGGGGCCATTGGTACTGATGTTGACATGAGTGTAGCGTTTCCAAACATAGACCCCACCCCTATGTATAAACATATTGTGGAAGATTTGTTTGATCTTAAATATGTTGAGCTGGGAAACGATCAAGATTGCAGCAATGCCGCATTGTCACAAGCTCTCGACACGATGGTGAATGTAGGTTTGGTAATTGAAAAAACCGCATCAGATACATGGTTATATGCATCAAGAGGAGTCATTGGGAAGATAACATCAAAGGGAGAATCTGGATCGTCTGCAATGCCTCAAAAAGCAAATCCTTATCTTGCAGAAGGCGCTGAAGCTCTAACAAATATTTTTACCAGTATGATAAATCCGATAAAACGTATGCTTGTCGCTTATCATGAACAAGGAGATTTGAGAAGATCAATAACAACGCGTGAAGGATTCCATCCAGTTATGCTATCCATAATATCTATAGGAAGATTGATTGATGAGATAAAAAAATATAAACCAAGCATAATCGCTATAGAAGAAGAAGTTTATAAAGCAGGGCCAAAAATAATTTCTTCGGCAATACAGAATTTTCTCAGGAAGCAAGGAATTCCTGACGCTTATGATAGAATTAAAAACATTGTCATGAAGGATTATGTCAAACCAGAGCAGATCAAATCTTATATTCATGAAATGGTAGAAAGTGGAAAAATTAACAATGATGTTGCAGGAGAAATAGAGAGCATGCTTTATAGTGTAATGGATGTAGAAGGCAATATGAGAAGATTGGAAGAAAGTTCATGCTCTGAAGAGCAGAACGAATTAATTGAGAGATTAAAAAGTGCAAATGGAAATGCAGCAAGAATGGAATTGGTTGGGGGTGCTGTTACAAACACTTATAGAATGGTAGAAAGAATTGGAGGAACTATTGAACTTTTATCAAGATATGCTGTTTCTGATTAAAGTCAAGTCGAATAATTATTTCTTTATTCCCAATTCAGCTTCCACATCATCTAAACTTCTCAACTTAAGGCTGTTCAAATTCTTTGCAAGAATGTGCATGGCAAAATTCTTTTTTGTATTTCTAATACAATTGGTTCGGGTATCGGTGGCAATGGATTAGGTGGATTTTTTGAATCAATTCCAATATCTTTTAAATATTGTCTGTAAAATTCTTTATCTGCACACCATGATTCTTGACCTATTCCAACTCGGAAATATTTTTCAATCCATCTTCTTGCAGAATCATGAGTTGGTGCTTCATCAATCTGTATTAGTTGCCCGCCACATCTTCCAAATTCTAATTTAAAGTCTGGTATCAAGAATCCTCTTCGTTTAGCTTCGCCGGTGTAAAATCTATATAATTGGAAACAGGCCTCTTCAAGAATTTTCCATTCATCTTCAGTGACCAGACTCATGTCAATTGCATCTTGCCTTGTGATGGGTTTGTCGTGGCCAACATCATTTTTCACCACGCTCACACCATCCAAATTATTTGGAATTAAATGAGCCCAACTTTCAAGAAGAATAATACCATAAACTGGATCTCCAATTCCATAAGCTGATCTAGAAGATGATGTATAACGAGGAATATGTACAGATCGTGTGACTATGATATAAGCACCATCGGGTATTATATTTTTTTCTCTTAGGCAATTCAGCGATTGAGTTAGTCTATGTTGAGAAAATGTTCCTTTGTCAGACAAATTCCTTAGTTTTTTAGAAATGTCCTCTTCAACTTCATGTACTTTCAATCCATCAATGCCAAAAATTCGCAATCTCCTTTGTACGTCACGAACTAATCTATCAGAATCTACTCTGCCATCAAACGAGTAAAGTTCAATATTTTTAGATTTTATCCATCTAAAAGGTCTATACAAACTTCTTCCAACCAAACTCTCTGAACACGTTTGTAATTCATATGCTAATAATAATTCAAATTCTCTTATAGACAGTGGACGAGTTAAGGTATCTATTTCATCACTTATTTTTCTAGCAGTTTCGATATCTTTTTCTTCTAAAAACATATTATACATTAGCAATAGAAAACTTTTTAATTTGATATGGTTTAGACCAAAACTAGTGCATCTAAGTGTTGTTAGCAGAAGTTAAAAATGTTCTATAATCTCGCGCCAGAGCCAATTACTCTAAGTAATCTTCTTTCTGTTAAATTTCCAACCTCTAACAAAACAAATGTGGCGTCGGCAGGAGCTCCAGAATTTCTTAAATATTCTTGAGCGTTTCTTTTCGCTCCATCAAGAGCTAGAGAAACTGGAATACCAACATCAGTGGTTGGAATAAAATAAAATTCACCGTCGCTGGTCTTTTTACTTATACCAAACGTATACATCGGTGTTGTCATAAAATCACTAAATAATCAGTGCATAGTTAATTATTTAAATCTTTTATAGAATCATCACGACGGTTCATCTAATGTGTATTAGATGAAATTTCCTGAAAAGAATTAGATCTTTGGTTTGTAATCCTTCATCCATGGTGGTATTTCAACTTTCCATTCGTATTTGCATTCAGGACATTTACGACCTTCGTAACACTGAGATATGTCAATACTCTTTGGGCACTCTTGTTGGCATTTAATTCTCATATAGGATAGTGCAAATACCTTTCCACATTTAGGACACGTTTCTGTTTTACTCATCAATTATTTCTTTCAAATCTAAATATAAAAAACTTTCGTTATTGTTCTTTTAAGTTTCGTTATATCTATTTGTATCTTGAAGGCCTCCATCCTATTTCTTCTTTTTCATCCTCGTTTAATGTTGGATACAACAAACAGCACTGAGCATGCAACTCTTCTACTGTTTCTCTTAAATTTTGAATAGTAGTTCCTTGTCGCAAATGTCTTTTCATGATATAATAATATGATAAACCCACAAAACCACAATAGTAATTTGAATAAAAAACATTAATACATGACGTTCATCTAAGGTAGCTTAAGAGAAGGGACTAAATGATTTTACCTTGCCCAACTTTAATCTCATCCTATAATTTTGTTTAACAAAGCCTGTTTTTTCGTAGACATCTATTGCAGGATTGTTTTTTATGTACACCTCGACATCAGAGATTACACATTTTTTTGTCATAAAAAACTTTAACATTCTTTTTATGAGCCGTGTCGCTATTCCCCTATTCCGATACTGAGAGGTTACTATAAGATCTTGTATTTTTCCAACATTAAATTTTGCCATCTTCTCAACATAACCCCAAATATATCCGATCACTCTTTTATTTTTTTCTGCTAGCAGTATTAAGTCTGATGACTTTTTCAGAGCTTTAATTTGAGATGCTTTTTTGATTTTCCACCATTTACGAGAAACTGTATAAAACTGTCTGTCGAATTTTTTATGGTACTCTACTGATTCCTTATCCAACTGATGAATTTGATCAATATCTTTTACTTTCGCTTGTCTTATATGTATCATAAGTATCATAATTATAGATCTACAATATAAAAATTTGTAAAATAGTTATAAAATAATCTGTACATTGAATTCTCTGAGATGATGTTTATTTAGACTCCGCACTTACCGAGAGATTTACAAAAAAGTTTGATCATGGGAACAGCTGATGTTCTATACTTAGATTCTTTAGGAACTCTTTCTATTTCTAAATATATTGTTCCAATTCTGCCGCCAGATCTTGCATATTGTGCTGTATATCTTTCGTAGGCGGTAGCTTTATGTCTTTCCATCTTTATCTCCAATTAATTAATTACTTTGTATGTTTATTTAAGCATTTGCGTTTATAGATTGCACATAGAACAGGATCTTTGCCGCAAATGTTACCGTGCTCTTTCGCACGAAAACGACAACCCCCATGGCATTGCTCTAAAAATTCACATGATTTGCATTCTTCAAGTTCTTCAACGGTTATACCAGTATAGTTTTCCCACGCCTTTCTCAAACCAGCTTTATCAATTGTGCCCATAGACAATTCTTCATCATTCAAAAAAGGACATGGGAATATTCTCCCATCTGCCAAGACTGTACATATATGCGAACCACATGTTCGATTTGTTTTTGATTGATGAGGTCCTTCGCCACGCCCGTATTCTACCATAATTTTTATAGCTGTCTCGAGTGGCACGGCACTATTCAGGTTGTCACGCCATCTTCCGATTGCAGATGGTTGATTTATCAGCCATTGTTTAATGCCATATTTGTCAAACATTTCTTTCATGTCATCAAAATCTTTGATGTTCTCCTTATGTATCATGGTAGAGACAGATACTTCTTTACCCACTCTTTTCAAATTTTCAATACCTTTGATGGCCTTTCTAAAGGATCCTTTTCCACGTAGAAAATCGTGGGATTTTTCCATACCGTCTATGCTAACTTGAACATGCTGAACATTGAGTCGCTCTGCCATGTCTGAAGTTATCATTGTTCCGTTTGAAAGCATTTCAAAACGTAAATCGTAACTAGGTAAAATTTCATTGATTTTCCAGAAGTGGGGGTGACATAGCGGTTCTCCTCCAGAAAGTAAAACTACAAGTCCCTGCAGTTCTTGCATCTGATCAAAAATTTTTTTTATAGTATTTATTGTAATGAATTTGTTTTCATTCGGTGCAACATAACAATGTCTGCAATGAAGGTTGCATTGTAGTGTGAGATGTATAAGTAAATATCTGAGTGATGGAATTGGTGGTTTGTTCAGTATAAACTTCCTTTTTCGAATAGGAGTTTTACTATCTAACAAAATACTTTCCTGTTTTAAAAATTCAACAAACTTTCGAATGGTTTGGGGAATGCTATTTTTTTGCAAGACTTGGTTTTCTCTAAAAAATTTTAATGTGTCTTCATTCAGCTTGTATAGATTATCATTTATTTTGTTATAAATGCACGGATATTCAATGCATTTTAACGAGCATGATGGATTCAAAATAAGATAGGGAAATTCGGAATCATTTTGTTTTTTGCTATTCATGAAACATACCTAATTGTTTTTAGTACCATGAATTCTTAAATCTTAGAACACACTGTAGCCAAATTTTAATTCCAATTAAAGTAGCCTAGAAGAATAAGCAACTATTTAAATTTCATTTTTTGACATTAAATCATGAGCAAAAGAATAGGAAGGACTGCGATTGAAGATCTGATATGCGAAAAATTACCGAGCCTTGTTCTGGAAGAGAACATGCCTCAGTTGAAATTAGTTAGTTACATGTTAGAGAGAAGTCTTGAAACTGGTGGAAACACACTGGTTACTTTCCGCGAATTTAGACGATATATGGATGAATGTGGCTGTATGAAAAAATGGAAACGCGTGCTGCCGCTATTAAAACAACTTAGATCACTTATTCAAATAGATGATAAGAATACTTTTCGCCCAACAATGTTGTCTCTGCTGATAGTAGAAAGATATAAAGAATATGTCAAAAATTTTGAAGAGCTTGTAAATATCAGAAATACTTTGTTGGCAGACAGCGAAGAAATTTTAGGCGATGCTGAGGTCGCAATGACACATTTGGATGCGGCACAAATATCAGGGCTCTGCCATGCTACTCATATCAGATATCAAGAAAGTTTGGGAAGAAAAATAAGTGAAACAGATCTTAGACGTATTGAAGAATATAAAAAAATAGAGCAGTTAAGATCAGAGGACATAAACGAACAAAATGCTGATTGGGTTTTAGAAGCGGAGAGGTGGGCGATGTGGCTGCCTAAAATAAAATATAATTTAAGGCCTGAGAGAGTTTATCACTGTCCTTCATGCGGAAGTGATGTCAAACCGTGGACAGCAATTTATCCGGACGGAACATTGAGGACAGGTTTGAGCATTCATAAGAAAATGTGTACAGAAAGAATATTGAAATAAGTGAATCATTAAAGTTAAGTTCTCAAAAACAGAATAAAAACTCTATGAAATTTTGTGACAAATGCGACAATGCAATGGTTGTAGCGAACGATGAGTTTGGAAATTTTCTCTTTTGCAAAAGGTGCAATATAAGATATCCTTTGGATGAGGATGTTGTTTTTTCAACAAAGTTCGATGATAAAAAGGAAGTGGTTGTGTTTGATTCTGATGAATCAGAGTTTCCGACAACGAGTGTTCTTTGCCCAAAATGTCAAACCATGGAAGAAGCTGAGTGGACGTTGCAACAAACCAGAGCCGGTGACGAGCCTCCGACAAGATTTTACAGATGCAAAAAATGCAACTGGGTTTGGAGAGAATATAGCTGATTGAATCTATTAGGCATGCAAGATATTCTGTTAAGAGTGATTAGATGTAGTTTTTATCAAAAAAGTTTATAATCTGACTTCAAGTGAACCCAATTTTTTATGCAATATATTATTATATTCTTCTCCTAAAACCTTTCTACAAAAATCTAAAGAAATTTTTAATTTTTCATTAGCCATTCTTCTTCCTGATGGAGTATAGAGAGGTTCATTTTTAGCAACATCAATTATCCTTTCCAAGTACCACATCGCAGTTTGACTGAGATCATATCCTCTAGCCCCACATAATAAAAAAGTTCTAGCTATTCCCGCGTGCCCCAAACCATCTTGCTTATCTGCGTCATAAACAATTTTTGCTTCTAAAGTTTTTGCGCCTTCTTGTTTACTTGAACGCGAATGCATCCGTATAGCATGATCTATAGCGTCAATCTCTTTTTTCGAGTAACCAAAAGAAGGTAAAATCTCTCTTGCATGATTTGCAGAAACTAAGGCATGCTCTTCCTCTTTTTCTTTAGTTGGTCTAATGATATCATGAAGAAGTAAAGCTGGCTCTAGAATTTCCATGTTTGCATTTTCTTCTAGTCCTATTTGCATGCCAGCATCATAAACTCTTACTATATGCTCTAAACTATGTCCAGGATCTTGTGACCTATCCTTAGAAATCTTTTCTATAACATATTCTCTTACTTTTGAAGCTCCATATTCTGTCATAACACAACTAATTATTATTTTCTGCGGCCTGTGTAAAAAGGTCTTAACTCTCTCTGCAGTCTAGTTTGGAATTTGTCTGGAGGTAAAATTATCCCATCTCCTACTATCATTTCATTAAGATTATTTAAGTAATCTCTGGCAGAGAGTTCCTCAGAATAAGGTCGAGCAGAACTCACAAACAATCTCATATTTCCCCTTTTAATCCTCGCACTAATAACTAACTGTGGCCCGTTCACATAAACTAAGAATTTCACTCCTCTATATGTAAACCCTCTACTTTTTTCAATGCTTTCTGCCATTTTATCACCAATAGTGTTATCTTCCTTTTTTTAATAAATAATTAAAGATTTATTTCTTTAGAATTTTCTATCAAATAGAAATTTTCACACAACACGCATTAAATGATTTTAAATCTTTTGCTAACACATTTTAAATCATGTTTGGTATTACTACCAGTCATCATTTGATACGTGCGCTTTTTTCAGAAGACTATAAAATGAAAAATGAGATGAAACTAAAGGCAAACGATATAACACGTGCATTTTTATATGAGAATTTTTGGGACAGTTTTTTCTACGGGTTTTTTGAGCTTCGTGGCCATCCCTCTAATCGTAGAGATTATAGTATTTTTGCTGAAAAGCTTGGTTGGGATCTTCAAGTCATTTCCATTGGTGCTTTGATTCTTTATTATTTGAATCTTCTCAAATGATTGCTTTGTTATAAATTAATAAACGCACTAAACCTCCAAACCTTATACGCACTTTAGCTAGTTCGTCTAACATAGATTAAACGAACTTTCCTTAGGAAAACAGGGTATTTTTAATTTTTCTTAGGCGAAAATCAGAATTGCGCCATATATTAGATGAAATTGAGCTTTTTACAGATTAGATTCTATACGAAAACATACCCATTCCAGCAGTGATTTTTTCTTGTTTAATTTTTTCTCTCTTTTCTGATTCTTTTTCCATATTATCTACTAAATGCTGTAAATATAATGCAAACACACACATAGTAGCAATCATTGCTCTTGGACTTGAGATCGATGGTCCACGTTCTACAGAGAACTTATAAATAGCAGCATCTAAAGCTTTCCAGTCTATGTTATTAAAAATATAACTAAAATGATATAAAATGGCAGGATAAACTGGAAGTAAGACTTTATTTGTTGCTTTTTCAACAATTTTTGATGCGTATTCTCGAATTCCTAAAGGGTTCATAATTTTTAATTCTCGATTAGAAATAAATACTTGAGCAATAAGCTGTAAATATGGCCTTTAAAGAAACTAGAGGTAATTCTGTTAGTTATATTGACTCTAATAATCATTTGCTTCTTTACCTTGGAATTTACAAGATTTATTAAATATATGCACCAGCTCTTTTATATATATCGAGCATTTAGTAGATTTTGTAACTTCTAACAAAAGTGAGAGTTCGTGAAAAAGTGAAAATGATTTAAAATATATATTTTATATGATATAGTTTTTATAATATTTTATATATTATATTTATTAAATGATATGTTAAATATCTTATGTATTAAAAAATATATAAAAGTATGATGTATGGCGCATATTTTGGATACTTCTAAATTTCAAAAGAAAGTGAGAGTTTGTAAGAAAAAAGATCAAAAATTGATTAAAAGTGAATAGTGAGTGTTTGAGCTAAAGAAAAAAGAAAAACCATAAATATTAGTAAAGTGATATATATAGTATGGACATAACACAAGCCATATTAAGATTTTTGCGCCGTTCCAAGAAGCCTGAAGCGATTCAATCAGAAGAATCAATGATTGAAGCACCAAATCAATCACAAATCAATCAATCAATCACTGAATCACCTAAAGAAACTACAATGACACAACTTTTAACCAAACCAACAGAACTCTCACCACCAGTTGAACTCCAGAAAGACTCTTTACAGCTTGGTATTGCTGCTGGGTATACAGGGCGCGCATTAAGGGAAATAGAATCTTCCTTGGTCAGGATAGAATCTCAAATTGTCACCAAAGACTGGTTTTCAAACCAATTTTTGGTCAAAACAACTGAATTACTAGATCTTTTGAAGAAACATGATGAAAATGAGGAAGCAAGGTTTGAAATTATCCAGAACTCATTGCTTTCTCTTCAAAAGACAGCAGAAACCGCTCCTGAACCTGTTAAGACACAGCTTTTTGAGCACATAAAAACAATAGAAGGACAACTACCTCTTACCAGAAAGATGCAACAGCTTGTATTGGTCATTAAGGAAAGCGGGGAAATAAGCTATTCTGATTTGGCAACAAAGCTAGGGATTTCTGAGTCTGCATTGCGTGGTCTGCTATCCACTACTGTAAGGCGAACGAACGATTTAGAGCGCTTTGAAAAGCTCGGTAAAGGATGGGTTAGGTATAAACAAATGATTGAAGCACCAAATCAATCACAAATCAATCAATCGGGTCCTCAATAAAGAGCTAATTCAGAAAATTGACCTATTTTTCCTTTTCAAGCTTAAAGAAGCCCTATTTTTATATTTATCAATACTAATGAAAAGTTGCTTAGAGAGAAACTATCAAAGAATCTATGCTTTTTCATTCCACTCAGAATTACAGAAAGGACAAACCGATATTTTTTCCTCTACCCCAACTTTTACCAAGTTATGACATTTCTTACAAGGTATGTTTACTTTGTACATGTATGAATTAAATTTTCCTATATCGACACCGTATTCAATATATAGGTTTTCTCGAATTTAAACCCAACTGGTCCAATATATAATGTCTGGCGCATTTTATTTTTATGAAAAATTATAAAAATTAATTCAATTCATTTTGACGTACCCTCTATCTTCTCCATCATTGACAAAAACTTGAAAATGCCATTTATGTCCGTGTTAGGTTTTAATCTAACCATTCTGACATTGAAAGGTTCCATGGTCTGCATATCCAAAAACATTGTTAAATGTTTGTCAATAAGGCGAGAAACGGTTTTGTGATGCAAATTGGTTCTTCTGCTGATTTCTCTTATCCACAACCAGCCTTCTTCTGCCTGCTTTAGGCATTTAACGATTTTAATTATGTTTTCTGCCTGATCTTTTCTCATTTTTCCATCTCAAAAAGTTATTTCTGCCCATCTGGCGCATTTTATATTAATTTAGTCTAATAAACTAATAAGTTTGAAGGAATAGAATGATCAGAAGGTTTAAGCCTTCTTGACCATTGGCAATCCTGTTCTAGGATTTTCTATAACCTGTAAGCCAGCAGGTAAGTCAATTGAATCTTTAGGATCTTTGCTAAAGAAGAACAATCTACCCCCTCTTGTATGAAGGTAATAGGTTTGATCTCTGCTGTTTTTATGTGAATAAGCCATAAATTGCACCCCCAATAGAGTTTCCTTTTTAAATAACCTATACTTCTTATTATTTAACTATTACAGTTTCTTCGCTTTGAGCCACCAACCCCCCGCTTTCCTCCCTAAGGACAGGGTAACCTTCTAAAGCATCCATTTCCATTAACTGCTTTAGAACCAGATCAAGCTTGATTCCTGTGGTTATACTAGTCAACCAACGCTTTGCAAAGGGTAGAAATTCAAAATCTGTCTTTGCCTTTTCAAGAATTTTTCTCCCTTCAGCTAGTCTAATTGGTTTGTCTTGCAAAAATCTGTATATTAATACAGGCGAAGACTCCTTAACAAGACCGACACCATTAGTTGCAAAAACCTCCACAGCTATCACTTGCCCTTCCTTAATCTCTTGCTGAATGGTATTTTTTCCATTTGGTATTGAGGGGTCAGCATGCTGTTTATATTGCTCTAAGCCATGACTGCATAAATTGTGTATAGGATTGAAACCAAATTCATTTATTGTGTTTTCTATGATCTCAGAAATTTCATACACTCTTACACCAGATTTTACAGCATCCATTGCTTTTTTCATAGACTTTTCTGAAGCCTCAATCAAAGGATGCGTTTCTTTTCCAATTAAAACTGAAAAAGCCCTATCCCATATATAGCCATTGATATGAACCCCGAAATCAACCTTCACCAGCATACCTTCTTTTAAAGCAAGGGGATCGTTTATATCTGGGGTGTAATGTGCTGCGTTTTCGTTTATTGATATGTTGACAGGAAAAGCTATACCACCTTTCAGTTCAATGATCTTTTTTTCTATATTCTCAGCAAGTTCCAGTACTTTAACATTCTCCTTAATTAATGGTTTAGCAAACTCCAACACATGGTCAGAAATCTCTTTAGCCTTGTTGTAGTTTTCTAAGACATCTTTTTCCATAAATTCATTTTATTTATAAAGCTAATATTAATATGAGGAACATCATGAAAATAAAAAAGCCATCAATAAGAAAATTTGGTAGAAAGATAAGAGGGCTCATTCACCCTTGTGAAAGATGCGGAGTAAAAAGAGAGGAACTGTTTAAAATTTATTCATTCAGAGGGGGATCAGAAGAGAAACATTACTATTGCAGGCGATGCTACAGCAAAATGTTTAGAAGATGAATTAACTTTAATATTCCTTAAAGCATAATTTTTATTAATGAAGTATAAATTTCAGGAAAAACCAACGCCAAAATATATCTGGTCGATAATAATTCTTTTCGTTTTCATAACTGTTTTTGGCCTTCTGATTAATCAACAATATAAAAGTAAACCACCTTCACCCTCGACAACAACTACTACTTCAACTACTTCAGCAACTGCAGTCACGCCCCCGAAAGTAACCCCAGGAGATTTGATTATTGCTGTAAAGGATGCGCCACAAAAAATCCCACGTTACGGAACTGTTACTGCTTTGAATCTGACCATAACAAAAATAGAAGTTCATAAGGCTGGAGTGAACGATACGAACGAAACATCAGGATGGGCCGTAGTTTTTGAAGGAACAAGGACATTAGATCTTATTCAATTCACTGATGTGACAGCAATAGTTGGACAAAAAGAGCTTGAGCCAGGAAAATATACTCAGATAAGGCTAGCACTTTCTGATTCTGTAATTGAAATCCGCAACATATATCAGAACATTTACACACCCAAATCCTATCCACTGAAAGTGCCAAGCGAAGCACTAAAACTAATTCACCAGTTCGACATCCAAGCCAACAAAACAACTGTTCTAACTTTGGACTTTGATTTGCAGGGTTCAGCAATAACCAAAGACTCACCTGAAGTGTTCAGGATAAATCCGACAATAAAAATATTAGAGCAAACATTGGACAAAGGCAAGAAACCAGAAAATTCAACGATAATACAATGAGTAATTATAAAATTTTTACTTCAATGGCCTTGTCAACTAATTTCTCAAAATCTTTTGGATTAGCTTTGATCATGTCAAAAGTGTTGTAGTGCATTGGTACAGCAATCTTTGGTTTAATTAAATTGGCAACTTGAGCAGCTTCTTTAGTACCCATGGTATAAGTCCCACCTATGGGAAGCAATGCTACATCAATATTTTTCATGCCTTTCATCTCAGGAATCAGGTCTGTATCACCTGCATGATAAATTCTTTTTCTATTAATTGTTATAATATAGCCAACGCCACTGTCTTTTGTATGATAATTTTTGGTTATGTTGTATGCATAAACCGTTTCTATTTCAATCCCCTTTAGGTTGAACTGCTCACGCGGTTTAACTTTTCTAACTTCTAAACCAGACAATTTCACTGCACACATGATCGGAGCAACAATCATTCCATCATCTTTGATTAATTTTCTAACATTGTTGCCATCACAGTGATCGTAATGTTCATGTGTGATTAGAATCAAATCTGCCTTTTCTACTTTGTCCGGCAAAATATAAGGATCAAAATAAATTGTTTTATCTGACGTTGTTATTTTGAATGAAGCATGTCCAAGGAGTTCTATAATTATTCCATCAATGGATAGCACTCTCATTTCTTCGCCTCTTTTTTAACATGTTTCTTTTTAAGATAGTTGCCAGCAATTCCGACAATCGTTAAAACAATCCCTGCAATGAAAACAATAAGAAGTATATGTGTTACGGATTCAAAAACTTTTATTACTAATTGAACTGCTTCTTGCCTTTGAGCGCCAATCAATTTTTGAATTATTGATTCTCTGAAATAGAAGAAAATAAAGAGAGGAATTCCAACAATTATGCAATTCAAACCTACAGTTTTTGCAAGGCTGTACCATGTTCTAATTGAAATAGCGAGGAGAAATAGTGAAACAGCAAGTCCAATTGCAGAATAAACAACTAATGAATCAAAGAAGTTATAGGCCTTGAAACTGAAAAGCAAAAGACCGTTTGTATCACCTAAACCTTTACTAAAACATTGAATAAAATTGCAATCATATTTTTTATAATAGATATCGTCAAAAAAACTTTTTGTAATTATTTTTGGTATGTCTGATGATTTACTTTGATTGACTTCTGAACAGTTGAATGTCGTACTCTTTGATTCAGAAATTGGAAAAGATACTAAACCCGTTGTAGATTTTTTGCATTCGTCGATCAAACCTTTATGCAATAAATTAAGCTGGTCTTCTGTTACATTTGCCATAATTTGCTTTTCTAGCAAACTGCTTACCGCCGGTTGAATGCTTTCATATTTTAAAAACTGAGTCATGATCATTGAAAGAATAAGAATATTTAACGAGAAGTAAAAAATGACTCCACCCAATCCTTTACCTAAAGATGATAAAGAACCCATAGTTATAAATTACAAAACCAGGCTAAAAACCTTTAAGTATTAGAGACAAATAATTACAAGTGAAATTATGTTAACAAAAGAGAATGTTCTTAAAATTTTGAAGGAGTGTTATGATCCGGAGATACCTGTGAACATAGTAGACCTTGGTTTAATTTATGATGTTAAAGTAAACAATGGAAATGTTCATGTCAAAATGACTTTAACTGCTCCAGGCTGTCCGATGAGTGCGTTCATAACAGAAGATGTCAAGGAAAAGATATTGTCTTTGAAAGGCGTGAAGAAAGCCAGCGTTGATGTTGTATTTGATCCACCATGGACTCCTGACAGAATGTCCAAAACTGCAAAAAAGCAACTAAGAATTTAATCATTTTTTCAAGAAGCCTGCTAACTTTTTTTGTATCTTCCCACTCAGCACCTCTTGCTCTGTATATCCCAAAGCCTTAAGCACACGCATGCTCGCCGGTAGGATTTGATGCTCTATATAATAATTGGGATCGTATTGATTCGGTTTGACATCTTCAACCGGCTCAGCTCGATCAGAAATGCTACCAGAGCCCTTTGTGATAATAAAACCAATGACTGTTCCTTCTCCGATTAGTCTGCCACGAGCTTTAGCTTTCTGAGCTGCCTTCACATGCGGTCCGATTTGTTCATATTCTGGCAATGGTCTTGTGATTTGCTCAAAAATTGTCAAGTCTTCCAATTCTATTTTGCCTTCTTTTATTTTTTTGATTGAATCTCTTACAAGTTGAACAGCCTTGACAGGATCTTTCTCTTTCAGAATAGCTGTTAGGACTTGCTTTTGTATTCTTTTACTCAATTCACACCAATCTCTTCTGACTGTTTCAAATCCACGAATTTCTAAGTTTCCTTTATGATCAATCAGTGCGTAACGTTTCTTTGCTCCGACTTCTTCCGCATGTCTTGCAACAAATATTCCTCCCTCATATAAATCTCTAAACTCCAATTCAATTATCCCTGGTAATTTATCATTAATTGTTTTTTCAAACTTTTCTCCAATGTTTTTTAATTTTTCTTGACTCAACTTTCTAGAATACTGCACCATCAAAGAATCAGTATCCCCATAAATTATTTCAAAACCAAATTTTTTAGCTTCTTCAATCACATAGCCAATATAGTATCTTCCCCAAGCAGCAGCCGCAGCTCCGCACTCTCTTCTGTACCACTTGCTACCGAAATAACCGAAATAACCGTAAGTTGCATTTGCAATTATCTTTAGAGCATATTGTTCATTATCAAGTCTTCTCCATTCCTCAGAATCTCTTTTCATTGCCTTCATTTTTTCTTTGATTTGCTGGCGAGTTTTAATCAGACCTTCTAAATGTTTGGGAATGAATCCAATGAGTTTCTTGCAAAAGCACCAGTTCTTATCAGGAACTTTATTTTTTTTGCATTCTTTATGTTTGCAGTTGAAAGTTCCGGGATCGATGTTATGGGTAACTATAATTGTTGGATAAAGCGAACGGAAATCAAAAACCAAAATATTTGGATGGATTCCTTTCTTCGGTTCAATTACTATCGCTCCCTTGTAGGCAGGAGCCATCCTGCGTTTTTCTATTTCTTCTGTCTTTGGTCTGTTTGGAATCAAAACATTATCAACAGAAGCTCTTTTCATGTAAAAAGATTCGACCAGTTGGCTGTAAGTGTATCTAGAAGCATCAAACGGAAGCTGTCCAGTCAATTTGCATAAAGCAAATATTTGCGGCAATATATGTTCAGCTAGTTTTAATGTCAGTTCAGAATCCCACAAACTATATTCTGACAGTCGTTCTAACTGATCTTTTTTGCTCCAAATTTCTACCATTTCTTTATATTTCACATCCTTCTTTCCCACACCCAAAAGCTCTTGAGCAACTGCATCCAAACTCAAGATTTCACTTTTCATAGAAGAAGAGAGAATGTGATCAATGAAATTAAATAAATCGATATGGATTCTTCCTTTAGTTTTAGCAGAGCTAATTCTTCCTCTTCTTACAACAAACACAGGGGCATCATCTCTCCCCAATTTTAGTGACAACTTCAGCTCAGTAGCTCTATCTTTTAGCTTTGGTATGTCAAAACCATCTGAATTGTAACCTACTAGGAAGTCTGGATTCCTTTCTCTTACGACTTCTAAAAATTTTTCAATAATTTCTTTTTCATCCTTTAAGACTTCAACATAACCAGGTTTTTTATCCCAATGGCATGAAGTTAAAACTTTTTTGTAGCCATCATTGCAAGCCATGCTGAACATTATCAAGTTAGCTTTATTATCTTCCTCTATCCATTCCGTGTCAAAAGCTAAAATCTTGAATTCAATTTCTTTTTTTGATTCAATTGATTTGACAGAACTTGCTTTTACTATTTGATCAACCTGATATCTTTTATCTTGTTCAACTTCTTCACCATTCACTTCAATCCAATTGATTGGTTCTATTCGTTTATCAATCAAGTAGCGTTTGTAGAAAGGAATGTCGTATTCATAAGTTTCTTCAACATCTTTCCAGTCTTTTATTAAGTCACGAACATCAGGAATTCTTCTTGGATTGTCGATTGTAATTTTTATGAGTTTGGTTTTCTTTCCATCACAAATTTTCTCAACAACTTCTGCTTTTAGAATTTTTGTCTCGATTTTTTTTGTATCCAGCTCTTCAATTTTCTTTTTCAGTTCAGATGTTTTTTCTTCTTTTGGCATCACGTAGAAATAGGGTTCAAAGTTAGAGTCTAGAACAAGAATGGTTTTGCCTTTAGAGTTCTTACAGTATAGCCTAACTACTCCTCTGCTTCCGCTCAGAGTATAATCTGCATCTATCAAGATTAGGTTTTCTTTCAAAAACATCACTATATATAAAATTGATTATTTGAATATAATTCCAGTTTCTTCAGACCACAATAACAAATCTAATTCGCCCATTGGCACTCCAACCAAATTTGAAAATTCTTTGATCTTGTTTTCTATTTCTAAATAATTCTTTTTTGTTAAAGTTTTTGGAATCTTTTCAATGACACCATACTCTTTCAAGTTATTCAAAACATGAATGTCTAAGATTGCTAGATCATTGCCTAATCCAATATTTCTTAAGAAATGAGAAGACTCCTTCATCCCCAAACCTTTTACATTTTCAACTAACCATTCTCTTAATTTCAAATTGCCAGGAAACGATCGAATTCGTTCTTTTATATTCAACTTCCCATCCTTGGTGAAAAGTTCTCTTGCTTCAACAATATATTTAGTTTTGTTGTCGGCAAATCTTACAGCATTCAGAAACGGTCTTATCATCCGTTCACTTCTTGTAAACAAATAATCATTTTTCACAAGAGCTTCTATTGCAATCCAGGCAGAAGTTGCTTTTGATTGTGGAGTGCAAATACAAAATGCCAATTCGGCAAAAATTCTTTCATCAGAATCATTTTTTATTTGATTGAATTCTTCCAATCTTTTCTTAATTTCCAGTCTTTTGCTCTTGTAACTCTTCAGCAATTCGTTAATTTCTTTTGCCATATTCTTATTTTAATCTTTCAATTTTATCTCTATATGGATGCCCTCAGGAATGTTTATTCTCATTATCTGCCTTAGAGTTCGATCATCGGCTTGAACGTCAACCATTCTCTTGTGAATTCTCATTTCCCATCGATCGAATGTGGCATTCCCATGGCCAGTTCCATCGCCGCAAGGAGTTTTTAATGTCGTGACTTTCAGGATTTTTGTTGGCAAAGGAATAGGTCCTCTGTAATCCACACCAAATCTTTTTGCAATATCTTTTATTTCAGAGCAAATGCTATCCAATTCTTGCGGATCTTTTCCTGAAAGTTTTATCCTTGCAATTTGCATAATACCACTTTAACTTTTTGGTTAAGATATATTTATATTCTTTAGTTTTTCCAAGTTTTAATAGGCGAGAATAGTGCAATGGTTCATATTTGCAATTATAGCTCCTATGTTTTGGGGTATTGCAAACATCATAGACAAATATTTTTTAACTAAACTAATAAAAAATCCATTTTCTTACCAAATTTTATTCTACTGACAGACACTTTAGTTTTACTACCTCTTATTTTATTCACCAAAATTTCTTTTAGTTATCCTTGGTATTTATGGAGCATGATTATCGGTGTGATTATAGGACTCATTCCTGTTCTTTATAACAAAGCTATGATGCTAGAAGAAGCATCGAGGGTTGTCCCTATGTTTTACTTGAACCCAATATTCATTTTACCTTTAGCATATATTTTTCTCAATGAAACTTTAAGTTTTCAGAAATACGCAGGTGTTTTTCTTCTTGTTATTAGCGCAGTTTTAATTTCTTATAAAAAATTAAAAAGAAAATTCGGTTTATCGCCAGCATTGGTTTATATCTTGATTTTCAGTTTAGTATGGGCAGGATATGAAGTTTCTACGAAATACATTTTCAGCTTCATTGATTATTTTTCATTCCTGTTTTGGACAGTGATTGGGGCGCTATTCGGTGGATTAATTCTTTTGTTTATACCGAAAATAAGAGACGATTTTATCGTTGATATGCGCAAAGCCAACAAAAAGAAAGTATTTTTCTGGAGGCTTATTACTGTTGCAGTATATTATTATACTGGTATCATATCTATTTACATCGCTATTTCAATAGGGCTTGTTTCACTCGTGTCGGCAATCCCATCTCTTCAACCGCTATTTGTTCTGCTTTACACTCTATTGCTTAGCTTCTTTATGTCTAAGATATTATCAGAAAAGAGCGATAAATTAATAATTTTTACAAAAATTTTGTCGATTATTTTGATATTCGTAGGAACTTGGTTAGTAGTGAGTTAGAATAAAAAATAAATAGAAAAAATTCACTTGGCTTTTACTACATCCAAGCATTTCAGATGTTTAATTCTCGTCCAACCTTTTGGAATTTAATAGCACCAGGAGGTTGGATAAAATATGGATAATGAAAATGATTACCAAGCTAAAAAGCTGGAGACTGCCTTAAGGAAGTTAAAGAACACAAACAGAATAAGTCTTCAGCAGAAGGAGAAGATATTCAAATTCTTAGATTTGGTAAATGCACAAGGCAGGTCTCCTGCTACAAAAAGATGTATCATCTGGGCATTAACAACAATCGGTGAAATTTTAGGCAAGTCGTTCGAGGATGCTAATTATGATGACATTGTAAGAGTTGTTGGAACAATAGAAAACAAATATCCAAGCAAAAAGAGTAAGAAGACGTTGAAGGCTGAGTTAAAAAGGTTTTACAAATGGTTGAGGCAGTCTACAGATTATCCTCCAGAAGTGGCTTGGATAAAATTGGACTACAATGCAGATACAGAAACTAAGATTGCACCAGAGGATTTACTAACTGATGAAGAAGTAGAAGCTATAGTCAATGCAAGTTTGAATCCAAGAGATAAGGCTCTTGTCTATATGCTAAAAGAGAGTGGATGTAGAGTTGGGGAACTGCTGAGTCTTAGGATTAAGAACATTCAGTTCGATAACAAAGGAGTTATTTTGTATATACCTCAAAGCAAGACTGGTAGGAGAAGAGTAAGATTAACTGGAAAACACACTAAAGAATTCTTAGGATGGTTGGACAACCACCCATTCAAGGATGACCCAGAAGCTTTTGTATGGACTTCTATTAGTGGAAATTCTAAAAACAAACAGCTAACTTATGTAGGAGTAGAAATTTTGTTGAAAAGGTTAGCTGTAAAGTCAGGTTTGGGAAGATGGGAAGGCGGTAATGATAAGAATCTTGGTAAATATGTTGGAAGACGAGTTAATCCTCATAATTTTAGGCATGGAAGAGCTACAGAACTTTTGATAAAAAAGAAAGTCCCAGAGCGTATTGTAAAGCGGTACTTGGGATGGAAGGATAGCTCTCGCATGCCCCAAGTATATACTCATTTTAATGACGAAGACGTAGATAATGCAATTTTAGAGTCTGACGGAATAGACCCTAAAAGTATAGAAAAAACAGAGCCAGTAAATACTAGGGTCTGTGCTAATTGTGGCGAAATAAATACTGTTCTTTCTCACTTCTGTAAGAAGTGTAATTCATTTTTAGATTTAAGTCTCTCTTGGAAGGAGAAAGACGAAGCTGTTGCAAAAGTCATAGAGGCTTTATCTAATGAAGAATGGTTTGCTGAAAAAGTAAGGAGAATAATAAAAGAATTGAGTCTGGAGGATAAATTTAAATAAAAAATAAGACTTGAGCATTTGTTTAGTGATAAAGATGGTTAGTCTAAGAGTTCTAAGGTTGTTCGATAGCTAGTGCGGGAGGTGGGATTTGAACCATAGAAAAAAATTAGCATGTGTGAGAATAGTAAAAATGTTCGTATTTTGTGGGCTTACATATAATTCTTGAAAAGAAAAAATTGGAAAAAATTTTATTAGTATTGCTATAAATCAAAATATTTTTTCAGAAGCCAATAAAATGCGTATAGAATAACAAAAAAACCAATAACAACATTTAAATCTAAGAGTTTATAAAAGAAATTGATAACAGCAAAATAACCAACTGTAACTGCACTTTCAATTGGAACTAAATAATACAAGAATGTTTTTTTCTTTAAT
>Ga0315280_10000798_pt1 | contig 57312 bp, 58 predicted proteins | sample YL17G06_40_MG_FD_203697 | JGI IMG/M metagenome (GOLD analysis project Ga0315280, IMG submission 203697) | Sediment microbial communities from Yellowstone Lake, YNP, Wyoming, USA - YL17G06_40 | ecosystem: Environmental > Aquatic > Freshwater > Lake > Sediment | place: USA: Wyoming | collected... | reverse complement strand
AAATCTATGTTTAAGTCTGCCTACAACCTGCTCTATAAGCGAAGTTTTCCCAGATCCAATTGAACCCATAATGTCTATGGCTTTAATTCCATGCTTCTCAAGAAGCTTCCTATTCTCCTCAGCAAGCTTCCTGTTTTCCTTCAGCAGATCTTCCTCAAGCTCAATGTCAAGTTTGACGATTAAAGATATCACGGGAATCAGTGAGGACTTGTTTGTCGCACTATTCGTCGCCGCAGTCGTCATAGGTCTACCCTACGGCTACCTGATAGGGCTCGTAGCAGGAACCATCCTAGCTCACGCCATTAAAAGGAAGAGTCAAAGACTCTTCGAATAGAGAAACCCCTTCTAGAGAGACTGGCAAGATAAAGTTTGAGTCTTTGGTCTAAGCATTTTTCCCTTATTGGATAAACTGTGAGGGAGTTCCTATCGGTGGTGTGGGACAGGAGCCTTCGAGTGGCTTCTCAACGCTGTGATGGAGCAGGGGGTCTTAGCGTAACAAGGTTAAGTTGGAGGATAATGTGTATGACTGAAGGGTATGGGTTGATCAAGGCTTTGAGAGGCTGTGAGGCTATGGGTGTATAAGCTGGGGGATTGGCCTATCACCTATCTTATGAAGGGATATGAAGTATTTTATCCCTCCTCATCTAATCCTTACCAAAGAAGCGTTGTCGAGGCTTCATAGAGTAATCGCTGTTGGCAGCTTAGATGAGGAGGAGCAGGTTCAAGTGTTAAGCAGCGCCTTGCGAGAAATGATGCGGCGAGAGATCCTAAACCTAAAACAAGCGGAATAAGTTCGCTTCTAGAGTAGGTTTAATAAAAAAGAAAAATAAATGGGTGTTAGTTACATACCCCAATAGTGAGGTTGGTCTATTAAGAGATGCAACCCTAGTTTCGGTGTTCCACAATAGGGGCACATCTTCCATTTTTCTTGTAGAGGTGTCTTACATTTTTCACACGGCAGCTTTTGTAGGTGGTGTAGAGATATTTTTTTAACTAGTAGAGAGGCATGGCCATGAATCATAAATCTTGTTGCAACCCCCAGAATAAGTAAGGCGAAGATCAGCATTATGTTAAACGTATAGATAAGAATCGGGTTTAAAGCCAGATATAGCGCTCCGAAAAAGAAGATGCTGAACAGGCCAAAATCAAGCATGTAAATCCGGGTCATATTTCTGTACTTGGTGGCTGGATTTCTGTAATCGGTAGCTGGTAGTTCCCCTCCGAGGAATGGTTGATATTTATCTTTTTTGATGTTGCTCATTTCGCTTTCCATCCTACATATTTATATAAAATATAATGTAGTACATTATGTAATGTATCATACTATAATATATAAATTTCGCTGCGTTTAAGATAACTATTATTATCAAAGTATCATTAGGATAATTTCACTTATCAAAGTTGATGTTCAGCTACAACACTATTTTAACGCTTTTTATTGTGCATTCTCTGCCTCCGACAATTTCCACTTCGCCGCCGCACTTGGGGCATTGAAGCGTTGGAATAATAATATGGTAGGCTGGATCGTCCTTATAGTTTAAGGGGCCTCTGTAGCCGCAGTTGGTGCACTCAGCAACACCATCCTTATGCTCAATAAGAAGCTTGGAGCCCTCAAGCACAGTGTCCTTCGCAAGCAGGTCATAGCAGAATCTAACTTGATCCAAGCCTAGGAAGGTTAGTTTACCAACTTCAAGTTGAACCTCAACAACCTTCTTGGCATTACGCTTTCTAGCTTCCTCAACAACCCTGTCGACAATCTGTTGCGTCATGGAAAACTCATGCATAGCTTTCAAGCTCACTGAAGATGACTTTGGTCAAACAAGTTCTAGAGCTTTAAGAACTCCGTCAACGCCTTCACCGGTTCTGCAGTTCGTCCAGGCAACCTTAGCCCTAGGGTTTAATGAGTGCACATCGCTCTCAAGCTTAGAGACATCAACACCCATGGCTGAAGCCAGATCAACCTTATTGATGACTGCTAAGTCTGCGCTCATGAATATGAACGGATGCTTAAGCTTAGAATAAGCAATTATTCTGGAAGTAATCTGAAAGCAGTTTCTATCCTAAATGTAAACCTTCTACCCATGGGGTTAGGAAATCCATTACAAGATTTGGATAGACTCCTAATAAAATTGATATCAAGGCTAGAATTAAGAGTGGGACTGTCATGGTTAATGGAGCCTCCTTAACATCCTTCAAGTCTTTTGGCAGGGATCCGAAGAATATGCGCCGCACAGGCCAGAAAGTGTAACCAACTGTGAAGATGGTTGCAATAATGCTCAAGATGGCTATGAGGAATATGGAGAACCCGGAATGTATACCCTGCAAAAAGATCCCTGAATACATAATCCATTCAGCCATGAATCCAGCTAGCGGCGGGACAGCTGAAAGTATTAGGGAACCTAGGATGCAGAGTGTTGCGGTCACCGGCATCTTGTAGGCGAGTCCACCCATTTTCTTCATATCTCTGATTTCAGTCTGGGACAGAAGTATGCCTGCCACGGAGAAGAGAATGCATTTGCCTATGCTGTGGCTTAGAAAGTAGAAGATGCCGCCTGTGATGCCTAATGCTGTGCAGCTTGCTAGACCCAGAAGTGAGTAAGCTGTTTGACTTATGGTTGAGCAGGCGTAGAGGCGCTTAACATCGTCTTGGGCTAGTGTTAGAAAAGCTCCATAGACCATTGTTACTAAAGCCAGAATCATGAGGGGAACACTGAACAACTTGAAGACTTCAAAAAGTTGTCCGATAAGGAGCCTCGCTATCACATAGTTCCCCAGCCCCACGATAGTGGCGATGATGGCGGCTATGGATGTTGGATGCTCACCATGAGCCCAAGGCAACCAAACATGAAAGCCGAAGGTCGCCATCTTAATCAACCATCCGACTAGGATGAGGAGACACACCCAAAAAGCTAGAGGGGTCCTCGCTAGAGCAGACATGGCTTCTATCTCAAAACTTCCAACTTGAATGAAAGTTAGCAACACGCCGATGAAGAAAAGGGCAGCTCCAACATGATTCCATAGGAAGTACATCAAGGCTATCCGTTCGCGATCGATGTACCCGAATAGATGTATCATAAGGTAGGAGGGGATTAAAGTAAGCTCGATGAAGAGGTAGAGCTCGATTAGATTTGTGGAGAGGGCTATGCCTACCAGTCCCACGCTGAAAAGTAGGAAGATTGTGTGATAGAGTGCATGCAAACCCTTCCTCTCCTCCTTGTACTCTATACGCACCCTGTGTTCCATGTAGTCAATAGAGTAAACCGCACAAGCAGCGCAGAGGAGGTTCATTATTACGGCCACAGGTAAGCTTAAACCATCGGCTAAGAGCCCGAACTTTAGTTTAACGAGAGGAGCCCAAACATATTCCTCGTAGACCGGGCCATTGTATACATCAAGGCCTACTAAGCAAAGAAGAAGCGTCGTGTACGTTAGGATTAAACCTGAAATCCAACCTGCCTTTTTACCTATCCTACGGCCTGCCAGCGCCACGATTGGAACGGCGAACATCGGCATAAGGATTGCTTGAAGAAGAGGATAAGGCATCTGCATTTTAGATTCCCACCAGCAGAAAACCGATAAAAACGGCTACTATGAAAATGAGGATATATAGCATATTGTAGGAGAGAATACCGGTCTGAGTTCTCTTTGCGTTGCTATACACAATTTTGAAGAAACTTGGGACCCCCATGTTAAGAGTTAGGTCTATTGAATTTTCTATGAGGTTTTGTACGCCTGGTCTAAGCCAAAGCATTCCATCAATGAATATGCGGTTGTAAATTCTATCTATATGCCAGCGGTTCCAAAGAAAACTTTGAACGATCCCTAGGCTTAGGTGTCTCCTTAGCATCTGCGAAGGATCGATTCTGCGTGCTACGTAAAGTATGTAAGCTGGAATTCCTCCCAGGAGAATCATTCCAACCGATGCTAATGGAACGAGCAGGTGGAGAGTATTAGGGTTTGAATGAACCGCAGTTTCACTAGCTATTAGATGGAGGTTCTCAACGAAAAATGTCTTAAAGCTACTCTGGAGGAAGCTGTTGAACTGTGGACCTACCAGCCCAATACCTACTGTTAACACAGCCAAGATTCCATAGGGGATCGACATGATGTAACTTGCTTTCTCTACCCTAACTCCTTCTCTCTCTAATCTAACAATGTTTTCGCTTTTCCCTCCATGAAAGACAGCGCCCATGAAACGTATACTATAGAAAGACGTTACGGCTACAGTAATCAATGCAATAGCAAAAAGCCAGTAGTTCTGTGCCTCTAAGCAAGATTGAAGAACAGCATCTTTGCTCCAGAACCCAGATAGGAGGGGAACTCCACAGAGCGAGAGAGCTGAGACCCACATGAAAAACCATGTAAGGGGCATCTCTCTTCTAATGCCTCCCATATCGGTCATGTAGATTGATCTGCAAGCGTGAATAACAGACCCAGCACAGAGGAAGAGCGCTGCCTTGAATAAAGCATGACTTATCAAATGAAAAATTCCTGAAGTATACCCAATAACTAGGGCCCCAGAGCTTAATCCCGCAACACCTAGTCCAAGCATCATGTAACCTATATGACTCATTGTAGAGTAGGCTAGCGCTTTCTTTAACTCTAAAGAAACCATAGCTTGTGTTCCGGTCAGGAAGGCTGTAAATGCTCCTATACCTGCTGCTAATACGAAGAATGTTGCCGCCTCACTGTAGCCCCCTATCCAGTAGCCGAAGAAGAAGATTGGTAGGAGGCGAGCAACTAGGTAGACCCCAGCCTTAACCATTGTTGCTGCGTGGATAAGTGCAGACACAGGAGCAGGACCAGCCATCGCCTCAGGAAGCCATTCATGAAGAGGAAACTGAGCTGATTTACCTATGGGACCTCCAAGAAGCAGGATGCAGATGAGAGCAAGCATACCTGGGGTTGCAGCTACATCAGCCATCCAGTTTGGCGTAGTCCTATAGAGCTCCATGAAGTTAAGCGTGCCAGAGTATATGAATAGAAGAAGCATTCCTGCTAGGAGGCAGACATCTCCAACCGTGGTCATCATCCATGCTTTTAATCCACAGTGGGACGGTTGGTAGAAATCGGTTGGAGGGGGGCCTCCTATACAATGCTCACGTTCATCTCTGTAATAGTGACCGATTAGAGCATAGCTACCGAAACCAACTATTTTCCACCCAACAAAGAAAAGGATGAAGTTGTCGGCTAGAACTAGGAGAAGCATACCGCCGATAAATAGGTTCATCATAAACCAGTATCTTGTTACACCTGTTTCCCCATGCATGTACCTAAGTGAATAAACCATTATCAAGAAACTTATGAAGGCCACAACATTTGCTAGGATGATGCTTAGTGGATCTATAAGCATCCCAATGCCAATAGGCTTAAGGTATGGAACTGAAATCCAAGCCATCCCCTCATCGTAGTAGACTCGATTGATGAGGTTAGGTATAAGCAGCATCGACATTACCAGAGCTAAGAAGGAGAATGAAATAGCGATAAAATCTCTAAGCCTACTACTGAACCTCGCAGATACAAGAGTGAGTGGAGCGCCTATAAGAGGGAGCAACCAGCAGAGCCAAGGAGCTAAGTTCATCATAAACCACCTCTAACAGCTGAAATGTATGCTTCAGGACGAAGGAGGCTGGCAGCTGCTTCTTGAGCGAAATCTAGGATTGGCTGAGGCCAAATACCAAACAGGATGATGAATGCAGCCATTACGCAGATCGGTGCGAGCATGGTTATCGGAGCCTCCTTGAACATCGCTATCTTTCCAGCTGGCTCATGTCTAATTAGAACAACAATGAATCTTAGATAGTACGCCGCAGAAATAGCGCTGTTGACAACACCAGCTACCGCAAGCCAAACCATCCCAGGAGAGAGGAAAGCAGATGTAAAGAGAATGAGTTTACTTATAAAGCCGTTTAGGGGCGGCATACCTATTAGACCAAAGAGAGCTATAGAAAGAGTTATAGTGGATATAGGCATTCTACGTCCGATTCCAGACAGTTCATGCAGCATTCTTGTTTCTGCTCTGTATATGAAGGCTCCAGCGCAGAGAAAGGCAGCCCCCTTCATAAGGGCGTGGTTAAATATGTGAAAGATTGTTCCAGTTAACCCTAACTGTGTTCCAGCCGCTACTCCAACTAGAATGTAGCCGATTTGCGCTATACTCGAATACGCAAGAAGCCTTTTAACATCGTTCTGCCAGAGGGCCAAGATGTTTCCCACAGTCATCGTGAGAACACTTATAATACCAATAAGAATCCCCCAATGGAAATGGATTAGTGGAAAAATTAGGAAAGAAATCCGGCATAAAGCATAAACTCCAGCCTTAATAACTACACCTGAAAGCAAAGCGCTTATGGGGCTTGGAGCTGCTGGGTGAGCGTCTGGAAGCCATGTATGGAAGGGCGCAATAGATGCACTTACTCCAAAGCCAACTATCATCAATCCTAATATGAAGTATAGAACAGGGGACGCTGCAGAGGTTGAACTTATCGCCTGCGCCATGTAAGCAAAATTCAATGTTCCAGTTAAGCCGTAAAGAAGCGACATCGCATAAAGCACCAGCAACGTGCCGAACGTGCTCATCACAAGATACTTGAAACCTGCTTCTATAGGTTCCCATCTACCTGTACGGAAGGCTACAAGCACATATGAGGATATGCACATGGTCTCCCAGAAGACAAAGAAGTTGAAGAAGTCTCCGGCGAAAACAACCCCAACCATACCCGCCACCATTGTACAGAGCAAGGCGTAGTATTTATCAAGTCCTGAATCCTCCTCCATATACCTAACTGAGAAAATGGCTGCCATGGTTCCTAATCCGCAGAAGAGAAAGGCCATGAAAACGCTTAACAAATCCACGGTGAATACCACTCCAAAGGGAGGCCCATAGCCGCTAAGATCATATTTAATTACATGACCAGGTGTGCTCATTACCGCTTCGTAGAGGATGAAGACCTTGTAAAAAGCTACTATAAAACCTGACACCGCAAATATTTCACGTATTTTTTCAGATTTCAAGGCTTTACCTATGAAGCTGATGACAGGCACCAATATTGCTGCCGCAAGCAGTGTCAGGATGGGTTGTAGTACGATTGGAATCTCCATTTTTTACCACCTCAATCTGCGGAGCCTTCTTACATCTATTGTTCCGTAATGTCTGTACGCTTGTATTATGAACATTAAAGCTACAGTGGCTACGCAAGCTCCGATAACGATGGATAGGATAACTATGGTCTGAGCTAAGACATCCACAATTTGCGTTGGGGAAACAGCGACTCCTAAAGCTATAAAGTTTAGATGAATACCAGAGGTTAGAATCTCAATTCCGATCACTATCCTGATGGCATTTCTCTTAATGACCATACCATAAACACCTATGAGGCAAAGGATCATAGCTGTGATTAAATACCAATTTACTTCCGAGAACAATTCTACTCTTCCTCCTCTTCAGTCGCTTCTCCTTCCGTAACCGCAACCTCTCCAACCGTAACGATCTCCTCAGGTCGAAACAGAGCTGATGTACCTAGAATTGCTGCAAAAACTAGAAGGCATAGAAAAACAACATCAAAAAATCTGTAAGTTAAAAACCACTGCATTGGAGAAACGTCAAGCGGAGGCGCTAGAGGCTTAGACAAAGGAGTATAGGATGTGATGAAAAAAATGCCAATTAAGGCAACCAACACTATTAGTATTAGCCCCGCTACCCTATCCAGATACTTCATTTCTCATACCTCTTAACCGTATGAAATACAACAAGCAGAAGCACAACAATTGCCCCAGCATAAATCAATATTTGAAATACAGCAACATAGTATGCTTCCATAAAAAGAAATATGATGGCCAAAAGAATACTCATAAAGAAGAAAGACACGATTGCATGTAAAATTCTTCTAGCTTCCACAGCTAAGAAAGCGAACACTATTGTCAAGACGATTACTGAAATTTCCAAGAGGATAATCATACGCTACCGCCTAATAGAGTGCTTACATTCATCAATTTCAGTTTCACATCTAGAATTCTTAGAAATATAAATTCTTTGTGCACTACGCTTCTTATCCATGGGTCACACCAAAATGCTTACGGATCTTTTTTACCGACATAAGCTTTCCATCAAATTGTTTTGGCGGCTGGCTGAATCTCTCAGGCGAATATATCAGGCTCTTCCTATTGTATTCCGCTAACTCATAGTGTTGCGTCATAACCATTGCTATTCTTGGGCAGAAGTCAGCGCATAGACCGCAAAACATGCATCTTCCAGCATCCAACTGAGGCAACTTGAGGTCACCAACTTTAACCATGTTTAACGCCTTGTTGGGACATATCCATACACAGACTCCGCAGCCCACACATCTTTCAAGATTAAGCATCGGACGACCTCTGTATCTTTCAGATGGTCTAAGCACCTCATATGGATACTTGACGGTGAAAGTAGTCTTAAACAAATGTGCAAAAGCCATGTAGAACGGTCTTATTATTGACAGAACCATCTTCTCTTTAGCCTCCCAAGGTAACGTTAGGAAGTATCCAAGGAGCAAACTGCGCCAAAGCCAAAACCACGAGCACTTGGATGAGGGCAAGAGGTATTAGAACAGTCCACCCAAGATCCAGCAGCTGATCCATTCTAAATCGAGGGAAAACCCCTCTGCCCATGATGATTACTACGGTGACGATGAGAGATTTCAGGAGAAACCAAGCTATAGGAGGAATAAATGCTGGTCCTAACCAGCCGCCGAGGAACAGCGCCGTGATGAGCAACGACCCAACGCATAGGTCAATGTATTCAGCTAACATAACGCACATGAATTGAATCCCCGTATACTCAGTGGGCCACCCAAAAACTATTTCCTGCTCAGCGTGTGGTAGGTCAAACGGACGTCGACCCAGCTCAGCCATCATTGCCACAAAGAAAACTAGGAAACCTATTGGTTGCAGTATAATAAACCAAACTTTCGATTGACTTTGAACTATCTGAATAAGGTCGAATGACCCTGCAAGCATAATAACGCTCGCTATGGAGATTAGAAGAGGCACCTCGTACGCAAGCAACTGGAAAGCAGCCCTCAGAGCACCGATTGTGCTGAATTTGGAGTTAGATGCCCAGCCCGCACCTATCGCAATGAGAGGACGTATAGTGAAAAACATGAGTATTAAAAGCAGATTGAAAGGCGTATAATAGATTACCCAATTCTTGATTGACATAACCGAAGGAGAAGGCCCGAAGGGTATGAATGCCAAACCCATCCCAGAAATGGTCACCACAAGGATCGGCGCCAGATTGTACATGGTTCTATGAGCATTGCTAGGGACGATGATTTCTTTTCCCAGAACCTTTAGAAAGTCGGCTATAGGTTGAAACAGCCCCATCATAGGCCCAACATGCAAGGGTCCTATGCGGAGATGAATTCTTGCTAGAAATTTTCTTTCAAACCATATCACAACCATAGCAAAGAGGGAGATGAACATCAACCCGGGGAAAACTACAACCTTTAACAACAACTCTAGAAAATACATGCTGAACAGAAAGTCCAAGAATAAACCCAGAAAACCGACAGCCGCCAAATCTATTTGCCTCCTTATCTATCCACATCAAGCGGGATGAGGTCTAGGCTCATGTAGAGTGTGGGAACGTCTGCCATTGGCACCCCTCTCATAATTTGAGGTAGAGATAGAAGACTTCTGAAAGATGGAGCACTCATTTTTAAACGGTAGGGTTTGTTGCCTCCATCACTTACTATGTAGTAACCTAGTTCTCCTCTAGCCGATTCTACTCTACTATACACTTCACCTTTAGGTACCGATGGAGAAACATTCACCCTAATCTGTCCACTAGGAATTTTCTTTAATGCTTCCCTGATGATGAAGATACTTTGCTCCATTTCGTGAAATCGAACTAGAGACCTTGCATAGGTATCGCCTTCACTTTCAGTAGGCACGGTAAAATCGATCTGGTCGTAAGCGGCATAAGGCTCATCTTTCCTGACATCTATTTTAACCCCTGAACCCCTCAAGTTTGGACCTACAACGCTCATCCTTATCGCATCAGCCTGCTTGAGCACTCCAACATCCTTAGTCCTCATCTGGAAGGTGCGGTTGAGATAAAGCATTTTGTAGTAGTCTTTTAAGCGGCGTTCAAAGTAGTCCATTCTCCTTTCAGTCTCCTCGCGGAAGCCAGCTGGAAGATCGTAGCGAACCCCTCCAGGTATGAAGTAGGAGTAGGTTAGCCGTATGCCTGTGAGCATCTCAAGCAGATCTAGAAAAAGTTCCCTATCGTTGACAGGCCACATAAGCATTGTTTCTAAGCCAACAGCGATCGACATTAAGCATAGCCAGTAGAGGTGGCTTGCTATCCTACTCATCTCACCCACGATCACCCTGATGAATTTAGCTCTTTCAGGAACCTCGATACCCATGAGCTCTTCAACTGCCTCAACGTAGCCGAAGACAAAGTTGCCTGCATCAAATATGCATGCTCTCTCCACTATGGGCACATCTTGGATGTAGGTACGGTTCTCAGCAACCTTCTCTATGCCACGATGCGTATAGCCCACATCAGGCTCCATGCCCACAACTACATCAGCATCAACATCAAGAAAGAAAGACCATTGTCCGCTTACTGGATGCTGGGGTCCCCATCTAACTTTCATTACACTCAACGACAAAACTTACCTCGGCTCAGTTGGTAACTTGAAATCTTTCCTGAAGGGGGGACTTTTATCCCAGTCTTCAGGAAGTAGGAATCTCGTTAAGTTGGGATGGCCGATGAAATCGATGCCGAACATTTCATGTGTCTCACGTTCATGGTAGTTAACAGCATCCCACACCGAGATGAGAGACTGTAGACGTGGATCATCCTTGGAAACAGTTGTTTTTAAGGCGATCAGTATTTTCCTAGAGATTGACCAAATATGGTAAACAACTTCGAACTCGTTACGGTTAGGATAATCGACGCCGGACACGGATGTGACATAGTCAAATCCCAGTCTTTCCTTGAGTAAAAGAGCCACATCAACAACTCGATCCTTTTGAACAGTTATAACAACCCTACCTCTACGTTGGGTTTTAGCCTCTGACACCGCATCTGGAAAATTTGCTTTAACCGCCTCGGCCACACCATCCTCAACGATGTTTACCGTCATCTCAACTACTCCTTCATTATCTTTTCCTGCAGTAATTGGACACCTTGAATCCATGCCTCAGGTCTTGGTGGACATCCGGGGACGTACACATCAACAGGAATCACCTTGTCTACTCCCTGCACTATGTTGTAGGAATCCCACCACAAACCTCCACTTATAGCACAGTCACCTATCGCTATAACATATTTCGGGTCAGGCATCTGGTCGTAAGTCATCTTCAACCTCTTAGCCATTTTTTCTGTTACGATACCCAACACTAAGATTAGATCACATTCTCTAAGCGAGGGGAACGGGAGTGTGCCAAACCTTTCAGCATCAAAACGGGCACATGCCATGGCCATAAGCTCAGGACTGCAGCATCCAGTACAAAGATGTACCGACCAGAGAGACCAAGCTCGACCCCAATTGAGCATATCTCTAATAGGTTTCCAATTGCGAATTTTCCCTAATTCCCAACAGGCAAATTTCGGCCCAAACTTGTTTTTCAACTCTATCGCTTCCCAGTGAATCTTAATGATGTTACTGCACTAAACAAGGCTGACGTTATTATGGCAAGCATTACAAGGCTGAACCCTAATCCAACCTTTGATCTGATAATCTCAGGTGCCATCAATAGCAGAAAGATAGCGAAGGAGCCGAAAATAGCATAAATCATGGCGTAGGGATAGTATCGAATGTTAAATCTCATGTGCGCCTCTCCTGTGGAAACCTGCCCGCACTCATATGTTGAATTCTTCACAATGTTCGGATTGGATGGCCCTAGAATCTTCGCAATTATCCAGAGCGCCAACGGGAATATTATCATTGAGACTGTAAAAACTAAAAGACTTAGCAGGTTAAATATTCCCGTGTCCAATGGATTGGCACCCGTTCGAACCTTTATAACTGCGTTTCTTTAATAAATGTTTCATCTCAAAGCAATTTTTGTTATCAGATTCATCTATCTAATGATGTTTTAGTCAATAATATTTCTATTATATTTCTATTGACTGAATATTTTCTTTATAGAAATAATTTTCAGAGACGTTAATAATTGACTGGTTCTCGAAAATCCTAGAGTGTTTTTTATTTGAAGCACTGAAAAGTCGGACGTTGTTTCAATAATCTCTCACATTTAATCACCTTAGAAACTCCTCTAACCCCAATGAGTTGTAGAACCCAGCTGAAAATTAAGTCTGAGTGAAAAAATATGTCTGCAACCTGTCTATACGTAACACTTAACCTGAGCACGGGGTCTATTTCACTCTTCAAGTAATCCTCATAAACATCCAGTCCACATTTACCTTGCGTATACATGGAGGCTATATTACCTGCGGCACATCCTGACAACATAGCAGTCGGTATCCCACTTCCATTTGTAGCCGTCACCAAACCAGCCGCATCCCCAACCAACACCACACCGTTTTTACATACCTCTTTCACTCTTCCACCAACTGGAACTATTTTGGCTGAGAGGGATAGAGGTTTAGCTTTCGACAGCTTCTTTGAGGCCACTGGATGCCGCCTTAGGAAGTTTTCAAAATAGAATTGCATTAACCCCTTCCGCTGTAGATGGAAGTGAGATAGCCTAACACCGAGACCGACATTTGCCTTTTTTCCACTCTTAGGTATGATCCAAGCATAACCCCAAGGCGCATATTTAGTGCCCGTATACATCTCAACAGTGTTTTCGTCGGATTCAACATTAATCATTGTTTTATGAATCGCCAACGTCATGTCTCTAGGTCCATAGTTACTTTCCATACAGACCCAAGCTGCTGTTTGAGAGGGGAAGCCATCCGCTCCGATCAAAGCTTTGGCTTTAAGAACACTATTTACCTTTTCTTTCACCAAGATATTTTTGAATCCATTCTTACTGACGACCGCTTTAGCTGAGCATGAAGTACGCACATGGGCACCATGCTCAACAGCTTTTTCCACGATGAACTGTTGAAGCAAGTTTCGGTTCAGCACTAGACCGTCAAACTTGAATTCAAAACATTTATTGTTCGGCGAATAAAACTTCACAAGTTTTGTTCTATTTGCTATGGCGTCAGGAGGGATGAGTGCGTACATTTTTTCGATATTCCCTGCTTCAGGAAGGAACCTCTGCATGGCTTCCAAGGAAGGAATAAATTCACCGCATTGGACGGGTTCCCCTATAACACTTTTCCTATCAACCACTACTGTGGTGGCTCCACCCTTAGATGAGAAAAGAGCTGCGCAAGAACCTGCAGGACCTGCTCCTATCACTGCGACATCGTATTCCTTCTGCAAAGAATCTCCTCATGAACAAGTCTATCAGAATCTGAAGTGCTCATGCATAACATGCTTAGAGCTCCACCTTCTCAATAATAACATTTTAGCAGTACACATTACCTTCACATCTGGTAGGCAATACTAATTAATAATGCAGTATCGATACTATATACAAAGATTATCGGTGTATTGAATGGGATCATTTAACTTTGAAAGTGACTTAAGAGATCATGTGGCAAATATTGAAAAAGCGTTGATGGAAGAGTTAGCACGTTACAGGAATTCTTCCTTCCATGATCCGTTGCTTTACGCTATTGGAGGCGGGAAGAGAATCCGCCCACTCATTCTGGCTCTCTCTGCCGAGAGTGTGGGGAATAAAGGAGAGAACCCTCTTCCAGCTGCTGTTGCTCTGGAACTTGCGCATACGGAATCGCTTATTCATGATGATGTAATAGACCAAGATGTTTCAAGAAGAGGCCAGCAGTCATTTTACGCTAAATTTGGAAATTCTATGGCAATTTTAAGCGCAGATTTTATTCTTGCGGTAATCCTTGACATAGTCACGAGGTATCGAAATAAACGTGTTGTTGAGGAGATGGCTTTTGCCGTGTCTAAAATGTGTGAGGGAGAAATGAAGGAGATAATAGCAGTGAACGGTTCAGATTCCCTCAATTGGAATGAATACCTAGACATTGTGGAAAAAAAGACTGCTTCACTTTTTTGTGCATCCGCCAAAATAGGTGCCATCATTGGTGATGGGAGCGAGCATGAGATTGAAGCCCTTTCAAACTATGGACTGTCTTTAGGAATAACCTATCAACTCAAGGATGATTTGCTGGATCTAGTAAGAAGGGGAACTTTTACGCATAGCCGAGAAATATCCGTTAAGATCACAGATGACAAAATGGTGGACCGTCTTAAAATGCTGTCGGATTCATACTCTCGAAGGGCTGTGCATGAATTAAGGCTTTTAAAGAATACAAAGGCTAAAGAGTACCTCTCCGAGTTAGCTAAATTTTCAGTGATGCGTCAATTCTAAGCAGCAAACTTATTCTATGGACACAGCATTTCAACCCCAAATTGTTGTTCAAATCTATATCTTCCTAGCAGCCAAATGGATAGTTCACTTGTTAAACAGCTTTCTGAAGACAGAAGGATGATGGGCCTAGAAAATCGACCTGTTTCAGCATCTCCACTAGACTTATTCAAAGAGCAGCTTCTCAACTTTTCCTATAGCCTCAACACCTTTTACTTCATGTGGTAGTTGCTGTAAGGTGGCTATTCCAATTGTCTTATCACATAACTCTCGAAGCATGTTAAGGTATTGTCTTTGCATACTTGCCCGCTGCGAAAGAAAATCGCAGGTACATACATCTTCACTAATAAGATAGTTGACAAGAACCATGCTGATGTGCATTCCAAACGCCTCAAGTTCATTGATGACTCTTTCTGTTTGACGCACCCCCAAAGCTTCGGCAATAGTCACAATTATGGCATGCGTTCGCTTATCTCTTAACATGTTAAGAACTCTTTTCGCAAGGTTCTCCCACTCAGCGATGACGAGGAGGGGATCCCTTTTTGCTGTGCCTTTGATAAGAGCTTCCAACGCCCCTCGCACCCTTACGTACAGTCGAGCTGCCTCACCTAAATGTCTATAGAACTTGTCCTGCAGTTTGAGGAGAGAGAGTGTTCCTCCAGCAGGAGCAGTATCCCAAACTATAACGTCGTAACTGTCATTTTCATAAAAGTCGAGTACGTAGCTTAATGCAAATTCCTCATCTATACCAGGCGCCCCGGCAATATAGTCCATTATTTCCTCATCCACAGGCAAGAATGATGATAAAACTTCATACACTTCATGTCCAAACTTTTCTTTCCACTTCTTTACTATCAGTTCGTAATCCAACTCAACAGCATCCAAATTACCAATACCTTCAACACGTGTGACTGTTCCTTTAACATTAGCTTCAAACATATCTGACAGCGAGGGAGTTGGATCAGTTGAGATGAGCAAAGTTCTGAGACCTCCCTTTGAGAAATGCAAGGCTGTTGTGGCTGCACATGTTGTCTTCCCCACTCCGCCTTTGCCACAGAAGACCACAACTCTAGGTTTTTCAGCATCAAGATAATTCAATCCTTTGGCTTCCATCAAATCTCACCAAGGATGCAATAGACATTAGTGACCTACTATTTATAAATTGGGTGACCTTCAGCCAGCAGAAGAATCACTATGGGATAGGGATCCTATGAGCACATTTGAGAGCGCACTGAAACCCAAGAAGAGCTGTTGCATTAAATATTTTTCTGAATTTTAAAAGGAATATGTTTCAATGTCCCTTTGAGCGCAGGCTGATCGTAAAGATTAGAAAACCAACCCCTATAACAAAGAAAACAAGCGCCAAATACGGCATTATTAAAGCTAATATGTAGACTTCATAGAAACTCTTGAAGAAAATCCATGAAAATAGAAACACAACGCATATGAGCATTAGAACAATCGATAGGGCACCGTATATGTCAGACTCCTTGGATCCGTAGGTGCCTGCACCATCGGTACTTGACATAAACATAATTATTCGGCTCCATGAGATTTAAAGTTTCTTCGTAGAAAGGAAATTCAGCAAATACCTAAATGAAGATTATTTACTCATCTGTTTCTAATACTCCTTTTGAACGTCTAAAAACCTGCAAAAACACCTAGCGCTAAGCCAACTGCAAGCAAACCAATATTGACTAAAACAATTAGAACATTAAAAGCAAGAGCTGGAACAATCCTTTCAACATTATCATAGTTTTTCAATGTTATACGTGTCGCTTTATAACTCAGCCATGCTGTTGCTAAAATCAATAGGCAGGTTAAAGGCAAAATCCTTAGGACGGCGAAAAGAAGAACCGAACAGTACATAAGAATTAGGGAAACAACGTAAAGTTTAGATGCTTTTTTTCCTCCAAGCAAAATCACTAAATGTTTTCTGCCGGCCATGCTGTCCGCCTTGACATCTGGAAACTCGTTGAGGAAGAGGAGAAGCCCAACCAGTATGCTTACCGGTACAAAAACAGCCAGCCCTGTTAAACCCACATATCCTTTTTGCGTTATAAATGCACCTAAAGCCATCAAACCGAAGTTTGTCCCAGCAACCACCTCACTTAAAGCTGGGATACGTGAAAGATAGGAGGTGTAAAAATATATTGAAACTCCACCGTAAACCAAGATTGGGAGAAGAGGCCAAAAAAACATTCTGAGAAAATAGATTCCTATCAACGCAGCCCCAGCAAAACATAGGGTTCCCGCGTAGAAGGCTGATGAAGATTTTATTTGACCTTTCACGATTAGGTCTATCCCTCCGCTGAAGGGAGTTTTTGGAGTATGTTGGTCTACTCCAAGTTTGTAGTCAAAATAGTTGTTAAGAATGTTAATAGCCATATGTGATAGGAGAGCTCCTATTAGGCATAGTGTTGCATTCAGAACGTTAATCGAGTGATATTCGTAGAAGCTTGCAGCTAAACCAGCGGAAACCGTGACTATCGTTAATATTAAGAAGTTAGCTCTTACCAGCTTCATCCATCTGCTAATTAAACTAGTCAAAACCACACCCTTTCAAGCGAAAAAGGTATATGTTTTATCTCAAGTTAGAATCATCATCCCTATAAAATTAACCTGTTGAGTGGCTTTATTGGCAGACCTTGTGTTGTTGCATCCTCCGAGCATCCACGATTTCAAGAAAAGAACTGTTGCGCTTGGACCTATAAGTGATGTTGTACCTTCATCTCCAATTTTCGAGTCCTATCCGATAGGTTTTCTCAGCATACTAAGCTTTCTCGGTAAACACGGTTACAAGGTGAAAATTTCAAACGTAGCCTTGAAAATGCTTACAAACAGAAATTTTAATCTTCATAGAGAAATAAAATCTCATAATCCATTAGCTTTTGGCATAGATATCCACTGGCTTGCTCACGCGGAAGGAGGCCTAGAGATTGCAAAAACCGTCAAAAATATTCATCCAAACACTCCCATCGTCATCGGAGGCCTATCCGCATCCTACTACCATTTAGAGTTGGTGAGCAACTATCCCCACATTGACTTCGTGATTCGCGGAGACACTGTTGAGGAGCCCCTTCTGAAGTTGATTAGATGCATAGAAAACGGTAGGCAACCTGAAGATGTCCCCAATGTTACATGGAAAACCATGAACGGGAGGGTGAAAGCTAACCCATTAAGCTTTGTTCCAAACAGTCTAGATGACTACATCCTAGATTACGGGCTGGTGATCAAGGCTGCTGCAAGAGACCTAGATCCAACCGGCTATCTCCAGTATAGTAATTGGTTTAGGTATCCTATGGCTGCAGTTCTACCTTCAAAGGGTTGCTCCTACAACTGTGTGACTTGCGGAGGTTCAAAGTTTGCCTACCAGAATCTCTGCAACAGAACAAGCATGGCCTTGAAGAAGCCGGAAACACTAGTTGAGGAAATTAGAATAATAGGAGACTACATGAAGGGGCCGATATTTATTCTAAACGATCTCAGAAATTGTGGAAGAAACTATGCAGAAAAACTGTTTGATAGACTTAGACAGGAAAAAATTGATAATCCTCTGGTTGTTGAGATTTTCAATCCAGCGGACAAAGGTTTTCTTGAGCAGTTAATTAAGGTTTCGCCGGATGCAAGTGTTGAAATATCACCGGAATCTCATGACGAGAAAATACGTCGAAAATTTGGAAGAATCTACGGAAACTTTGAGCTTGAAAAAACCTTGCAAATTCTCAATCAACTGGGTTTTAAAAGAATCGACGTTTTCTTCATGATAGGACTACCTGAACAAGATCAAACATCAGTTACGGAAACCGTCCACTACATGGAGAAACTGATTAGACTTTCTGGAGATAAAGGTGCATTGCATCCCTTCATAGCTCCTCTTGCCCCATTTCTAGATCCTGGAAGCATTGTTTTCGAAAATCCTGAAGCATACGGTTACAGGTTATTCTACAGAACCGTTAAGGAGCATGTTGAGGCACTGAAAAAGCCAAGCTGGAAGTATTTTTTAAACTATCAAACTGAATGGCTGACGAGGGATGAGATAGTTAAAGCCACCTACAGAGCTGCGGGTTTACTTAACGAGGCTAAATCAAAGTATGGGCTTATCAGTGAAAGCGAAGGGGAAATTATTGCTGAAAGACTGAGGATTGCTCAGGAAACAACACTGAAGATCGATGAGATATTCTTTGGCTTTGAAGGAGAGGTATTGGAAGCTAAACTGATGAAGCTGAATGAAGATGTTGAAAGAGCTTATGAAGGGCTTCTATGTTCTAAAAAGGAGTTGTTAACTTGGCCTCAGAAATCCAATTTTAATGTTAGGCTAAGAATTTTATATGCTTTAGCTAAGAATTGCCTCAAATGCATTCTTAGTTAGATTGGATCAAAACCTAGTTTTGAAGTTGCAATATTAATGAGGCGGTTATTAAGTCTGTTGATTAATGAATACGATGCGGAAACGAGAATGTGGAAAGAGGAATTTAAACCTTAAAAACTCTTTACCAAACCGTTAGTTTTTCTACTTTCCCATAATAAACATTTTCACCCATCCATTTAATAAATAATAGCAACGTTCAATAGCACGATTAGAAGTTAAAGAATACGCCTCATACGATTCCTGTGGCGAGTTAATTGGAAGAAAGGAAACCAATACTGAGATACATCGACGAACTTAGAGTTCGACTGATATACGTATTAGTGACCATTGGAGGTATAGCCATTTTCTGCTTCACCTTCAACATAGGGGAAGCTAGACTTTCAGAGTACGTGATTTTTTATCCATATCCTGATTTATTTAACAGCATATCGGCTACGGTCCTCAACAAGTTACGGTATGACTTACTTCCTGAAGGAGTGAAAATTATTCAAGTAACTCCTTCGCAAGCAATAAGCGCAGAGATATACATCTCAATTTTTCTCGGAATTCTGTTCGGTATGCCGATGATCATCTATCAGTTTGGAAAATTCGTCGCTCCAGCTCTCTACTCCCATGAAAAGAAAATGATTGCTAAGATTGTGCTTCCATCAACATTTCTTTTTGTAGCCGGCTGCATGTTCTCATACTACATGTTAACCCCATTCACTCTGATTTTTCTCTATAAATACGGCTTTGCCATAGGAGCGGAAACATTCATTACGATAGATGAGTTCGTGTCCTTTGTTTCACTTTTCACATGTGCCTTCGGTTTGGCTTTTCAGTTGCCAATAATCATGGTTTTGCTGTCGTCTGTTAATGTTGTGGAACCAAAATTCTGGAGGGATAACTTTAGGATTGCTGTCTTTCTATTGTGTGTTTTCGGTGCAGTAATCACCCCTGACGGTAGCGGGATTACAATGTTCATGGTGGCTTTACCCATGATTGCCCTTTACGTTGCGGGATACATGTTAGCTCGCCGTAAAGTTAAATAGCGTCATGAACATTATTAATCGCGAGGAGATTTCATTGATCATAGGACAAGAATGGCTTATCCTCATAGTAGTTGCTATCGTCATACTTTTCGGCTCAAAGAAGCTGCCTGAACTCGCAAGAAGTTTCGGCAGAGCTAAAGGCGAGTTTGAACGTGGACAACGGGAAATTGAAAAAGAGTTAAGAGAAGCAGAGTTGAAAGAAGCATCAACAAAACCAAAAATGAATAAAGAGAAGTTGGTCAAAGTTGCTGAAGGGCTTGGCATCAAAACGGAGGGAAAAACTGAAGAGGAACTCCGTGAAGAAGTTTCCAAGCAACTATAATAACACTTCAGCAGACCCTACCTCTACTATACAATACTCGGAAAATGAGTTCTAAGAGTGTTGTTGAGTCCTCAGAAGCGACATTATAGTGTGACCAGTTGACCGGCGGCAAGGATTGCGTATCTCATTAATATATTGCCAATAATCACGCATATTGATCCAGCGGCCATTAACAATGGAACTGTTGACGAATCTGCCTTTTTCTTCTTCATATGAATCAGATAGCCACATAGCAAAATTGGGATCACTAGCCCAACGACGACGAAGCCCCCAATGAACATTGGACTTAACAATCCTTCAACCAGCAGTTTTGCAGACCTTACCGCTAAAGGCGATGGACTGCTAAGCGTCATTAATAGGTAAAATAAAGCCACCGCCAAGCTTGCAATGCCAAGAAAGATTCCACTTATGCTCACCTTATGCAAAGTGGATAGCAAAATCGCCTTTTCCTCCTTCACAAGTTTTGTTGGGTAGAGAAACGATAGTAGAAGCCCTATAGCCATTACACCTGTCAATACTGCTGATAAGAAAAACAGCGCAGGCAACACAGGCGTATTCCAGAATGGTTTAGCAGACGCAACAGCTAAAAGTACTCCTGTGTAACTTGTGCCTACCGCAAAGGGAATCCCAATAACCTCAATAAAGTTTCTTGCCGCAGTATATCTGTACCAAGGGAACCATGACCTCAACCATGGAAGCGAATCCGGCGGCAGAAATGTGATATATATTATTCCCAGAATGATGAAGACCATCAGTATGGAGCCGCCTATAGTAACCATTGAACTTGGATTGGAGTAGATGTATAGGGCACGTTCAGGATGACCCAGTTCAGCCGCAAGCATCAGTAGGTCAAGTATCGCAAAAGAAGCAGCGAGATAAGCTCCAAGCTTCAACAATTCTCGGTACTTGCTTCCTGTGCAGAGACTCGTTATTGCCGCCACAAGGAAGGCTCCGCCTCCAAGCCCACCGAAGGTCATGCCCAACGCTGCAAGCCAATCCCATGTCAGATGTTCAACCACCATGCCTGATCACTTCTCCACTCCACTTGTTTTTTCTAACTCTCTTCTACGCCTTAAGATAAACGCTAACGCAACAAGGCCTGCAGCACCTACAACCCCCAATCCACCTATAGGCAATGCCAAATCCCGTTGAACCTCAGCCGATGCGCTTAGCCTCATGTTGAGATCTGGAAAGCCAAGCTTCTCAAAGGGAACCTTTGAAACATAAACTACTGTGTTAGCTAGGTTTCTCTCAGGCCACAGCCCATAAATGTATCCGCCAATAGTTGCCGCTCGCGCCTTAGCTTTAGCAACTATGGAGTCTCTTGTTCCGAATACAAGTGTCTCTGTGGGGCATGCTTGAGTGCAAGCTGGAAGTTTTCCTTCCCCAACCCTATCCCAGCATAAGTCGCATTTGAAGGTTGCAGTTCCTGCCACAGGGTCTTTATGTCTAACTTCATAGGGACAGGCCATGACGCAGTTTCCACAGCCAATACATCTATCATCATGTGTTCGAACAATTCCGTCGGGGCGCTTGTATATGGCTTTCGTTGGGCAGGCGTTCAAACATGGTGCGTCGTCACAATGCATACACTGCCACTTTATGAAATGCCAATCTATTTTATCTGTTCCCTTATCATGTTTAAGCTTGAACTTAACGATCGTCCACGTCTGTGGAGATAGGCTCTCAGGATTTGTCCATGTGGAGCTGAAAGTCGTTTTTTCTGCTGAGCGGTTATTCCATCTTTTGCAGGCTACTTGACAGGATCTGCAGCCTATACACTTTGTTAAGTCAATCATCCAACCATACTCTACCATTTTCTAACCCACCTAAACCTTTTCCACCTTACATAAACATACTTTATATTCAGGGATGTTGGCGCTAACGTCCACTGCATCGATGGTTAGTTCATTGGCGCTCACTCCTGTGCTAAGACCTTTGAAACCCCAATGCCAAGGCATAGCAACCTCATGCACAGTTCGGCTGTTGACCATCAAGGGCTGTATTCGCTCAGTCACATTTGCCTTAACGATAACGCCATCTCTGTTTCTCGCGGTCTTAATGCGTACGTAGTCTCCGCTCTTCACACCTATCTCCGCTGCAAACGCAGGGCTGATCTCAACAAACACTTCAGGATGACATTCTACAAGCCAAGGCAAGTTTCTCGTCAAGGCACCTGCCTGCATATGCTCTGCTAAACGGAATGTTGTAAGCACATGGGGGAAATCTCCTTTTCCTATTTCCTCGCTTTTGCCCTTCATGATTTTGCCACTCGCAGTATCAAACCAAACCACATCAGTAACATTAGTGTGGTCAAACATGGTAGGGTAGAGTGATGTCAGCTGGCTGTCCGGGGCTTCCAACGGCTCGTTGTGCAAGGGGAAACCATGCTTCCATGGATGCCATTCAGGGTAACTGGTGCCATCTGGCTTTTTAATGAAGAGCGGTTTTGAGAATATGGCAGCCTTATCCAATGTGCGGCCTACCCATACGTTTGGACTGATGGCAAACCAGACAAAGAAAGTTGCGACACCGCGTTTGCTTTCTGTAATGTTATATAAAACTCTCTGGTTAAGCATCCAGCTGTAAGCCCAATTCTTGTAGTATCCATACGCCGCATCCTCAGCATCCGCAGGAGTATTATCACGCCTCTTTGCCAGTATTCCATCCAAGTCAGGTCGCAAGTCTGGGTCGTAGCCGTTTCTGTAGAGGACGTTTGCTGCTGATTGAGGAAGCGTAACCGTACCGACCTTTATACTTTTGGCGCAGATTTCCTTGTAAACCGATTCAGCATCCTTCCCAAATCTCGATGGCCAGCATACGTCAGGATCGTTCTCCACAGCGACCCCTCCAACAAGCTTCATGACCTTGTTCCCAGACTCATCCTCAAACTTCTCTGAGGGAAGTTTTATGGAAGCATCTTTCAGGGCACGTCGAACATTCCAGAACAACTCGGTTACATACTGCAAATCAGGCTTACATTTACCCGGCGGATCTACTGACTTCCAACGCCACTGAATCCATCTACCAGTGTTGGTTATACTTCCTGACCTCTCAGCCACAACGCTTCCAGGAAGCAAAATGTCAGCGTAGACAGCGGTTTCAGTCTCAAAAAGCTCATTCACAACTGTAAACAGCCCCTCCTTCGAAAGAGCTTCCCTCACAAAGTTAACGTTAGCCACGGATACAGCTGGATTCTCTGCGTTACAGAAAAGCACCTTTACGGTGCCTTTGTGAATTGCTCTGAAAAGCTGAACTATAGCGTTCCCTGTTCCAACAGGCAGATCACAAACTACAGGTTCATTGTCTGGATCCACACCAGGCCATGTGCCAACATAGGTACCCCAATGATATTCCAAAGCATTCCATGTTGGAAAATGCCGGTCATCATACCGAAACTTATCCACTGAAGCTTTGGCCTCAGCGTCAGATATGTCTTCCCACGGGTAAGTCACCCTCCTAGGGTCTGTGGTTCCGCCTCTTGTCACTGCGTCCGCGTCCTTGTTCCCAGATGTTCCTGGTCCGCCGCCGTTCTTCCATTTCTGGTATCTCCTTATTTCCTCAACGGTTATCGGAGGCGCACGGTAACCCATGATTAAATGGGATAGAAGACTCATGTCTGTTGAACCTTGCACATTGCTTATGCCTCGCAGAGCATTTACTCCCCCGCCAGGCACACCCATATTCCCGAGCAACAGTTGAAGTATGGCATGCGCCCTAATCGCTTGAGTGGCATTCGTATGCTGAGTAGTTCCCATCGAATAATAGATATTACCTGGTTTGTTGGCTGAGAAAGTTTCAGCAATTTCCACCAGCTTAGCGCGGGGTATGCCTGAAACCTTTTCCACCTCTTCCGGCGTATATCTCTCCACAAGTGCTTTCAACCTGCCAAATATTGAATCCTGGTTCTCTTTCCAGTCAGGTAGTGGGCCGACCCCTTCTATCGTGTAGGGGGCATTTGTTCTATTTTCAAGAAATGTCCAGTCAACACGATTCGGTTTCTCGAAGAGTATGTAACGGATTAGTCCTAAGAAGATAGCTGCCTCTGAGCCTGACCTACACCGTACGTATATGTCTGCTTTGGCGCCGGTTCTGTTGAACCTTGGATCTAGAACTATTACCTTTGCGCCATTATCTATTGCTCTGGTTACCCACCTGAACTCCATGCTGTGTGATTCAGCTGGGTTACTTACTATGAGAAAACATTTCGAGTTCTTCGCATCGATAATATGGTTTGTCATCGCCCCGAATCCGAAGGTGTTTGCTAACCCAACAACAGTGGAGGCATGACATTTTCTGGCCTGATGCTCCACGTTTGCGGAGCCGAGAAGTGAAATAAATTTTTTAGCTAAGTAACACTCTTCATTGTTCCAGTAAGATGAGCCTAACCATGCTATTGGAGACTCTTTACCAATATGATAATAATCAAACTTTCCCTGCACTGTGCTGGGACGCTTGTAGGTAACTCCTTTTAGGGCCTCCCTAACTTTGCTGGCTATTATGGTGAAGGCTTCATCCCAACTTATAGGAACCCATCCGGGGTTTTCATCCTTTCCTTTTTTGGGGTTGGTTCTCTTCATGGGATGAAGAATTCGACGGTCGTTGTTTACAAATTGGAGAAATGCGCTTGCTTTACTGCATAGGGCGCCTTCATTTATTGGGTGGTATGGGTCGCCCTCAGTCTCAATAATTTTCCCCCCCAGAGAGGTAACCAAGATGCCGCATCCGCCGGCGCAGTATACGCAGATGCTTGGAGTCTGTTGACCTAGTTTATAGTTTCTCATTCGTTCAGTTGTTGATAGGTCGATTTCTACAGCGTCTGCAATCTCAGGAAGTGCTCCCATCACCATTGTTCCGATGGTAGCGGTTAAACCTAGCTTCAGGAAGCTTCTTCTGCTCATTTGATCTGTTTCACCATTCTCTGTTTCACGGATTTCACTGGGATTTATCTTCTCTTGCACGTTACTTGCGGAAGCCAATTAATCCACCCACCACTTGAAGATGCATTTGCTACCAAGTTCATGACGAAATCTATTTAAAACTTATTATGTTGACGAGGACTTTTTCAAGAAAATATGCATCCCTACGTGGTTTAAACTCTCACCAGTTCAGCATGTTTTGCCATAAGATCTAGGTCTAGTGTCATTATGTCTTCCAAACCTTTCGGGATAGGAACGTTCAACTCATCCTCATGAATAACCTTTACATAATGCCTGCACTTCTCGCAAAAATCAACACGAAGCTTCGGATGTTCCCCTGGAGCTAAGAACTTTAACGTATATGGATCAACGTTCCCGCAGTTGACACATAAAAAGAGGTCGGTTAAATACTCAACTCCACACAAGGAGCATATCAGATAACGCTTACGAGCCTTTAGCTTAGCAACTATGGGTCGTCTTCCACAGACGGGGCAGGAAGCTTGCCGCCACCATCCCTCAAAAAAGGAAGAGCCAATTTTACATGCAATCTCCTCCAAGCAAGGTTGAATTAACATATCTGTAACGAAGAGAATGATGGATGACCTGACTCCTAGCCTTCCACCGCATCCCTCAAAAAAATCCGCATCCATTCTAAGAGCGGCATCCACAAGTTCAACCAACTTCAACTTCTTGCTTTTCATCTCACCTAAAAACCCTTTCAACTCCTCCTCTTTAACTCCACTATTAATGAGTACATGTACAATTTGTGTGCACATGTGAGATAAGACATCTGTGTCGAATATGGAGGGGTCAAGAAAGCTGGCGATAGGTTCTTTTGAAATGAAGGCCTTCTGCTGTAGTTCATTAACAACCGACCTGTTGCTCCAATCTACCGAAGTTCCTTTACACACGTTATCCCTAGCCTCCCTCTGAGCCTCCAAGATTCTTTTACGCAATTCAAGTGGACCACGAAGGTTAGGATGCACATTGATCATTTGTTCAATCGCCGCTATCTGCTCACTCACTGATAACACCATAACTGTAAACCAGTACACATTCTTCATGCACAAGCCTCATAAGTTTTTCTTCCAACATCTACAGACGTAACTTTCAAATATCCTTATTAACCCATTTTCAAACAACAACAGGCTGGTGAACATAAGACGAACGACGTTCCAGTCAAGGAAACGGCAAGTTCAAGAATCATCGGCCACGTTTACGATGTGAAAGGTAATGGTTTGGGAGGCGTAAAAGTAACATGTGGAAAAAAAGAAACAACCACACTTTTTGATGGCACATATGAATTTAATAATTTGAACTCAGCAACGTACACCATCACTGCATACATGAAGGGGTTCCAAACCAAGAGCGATAAGGTAGAGGTCCAGAAGAACAGCACAGTAACACTGAACCTCTACCTGTCTGAGGCAGTTGGAACCTCAAAAATCTACGGCTATGTTTATGACAACGAAACTAAGAAACCTATCACTTCAGGCGGCACTGTAATTTTAGTATTACCCGCCGCCAACCGATACGCATATGTTGACGGAAATGGCCGCTTCGAATTTTCTAACCTAGCCGCTGATACCTATGAAGTTGGGACATCCATACTGGGATATGGAGATGAAAAGGCAACGGTCACCGTAGCTCACAATGAGATGAAGAACCTAAACTTTTACTGCAAATTCAGACGCATTGAGGAACCTCCTTGGGGGTGATAGAGGCAGAGAGGAAGGCAGTATACGCGTTTAGAGGTTTCCCAAGCGACTACTGAAATAAAGATGCTTGCTGTACCAACTGCTTTTGAGGTTATGAGCGACGTGTTGCAGCGGTATGGGGCACATGGTTTCTTCACAGAATTACCTGTAGAAATGGGATTGAGGAGGTTAGATCTTACATGCTTGGAGAAGACTTAAACGAAATGATGAAGCTGTTCGTTGCTCAAAACTGCATAAAATCCTAATTTTGGTTCTGCTGCCTTTTGAGTATTGAAAAAAGGCTTTGTTCTATGTAAAGTGGACTCCCATCCTTTACAAAAATTGGAGGGGGCTAGTGGCTCCATACATGGGTGGGATACGGTTTTTTATGCAACATTTCCCCATGTAACGGCTTTCCGTTAAGGTGTGAGGCATCCCATCCAATTTTTGGATTGAAGCGAGGCCTGTTTACCTGTTTTCATAGCTATGTGACTATGCTGTTTTCGGATAGGGTGGTTACGATTTATTGGATCGGATTGAAGCCTCCTCTCCAATAAATCGTAACGGAGGCATCGATCCAATCCAAAAAATCGTAGGGTGGGGGGTACCCTCCACCTATAGTCATAAGCCTCAGAAGCATGTAAAACAGCATGATATGTCAATATTATAGGCATAACTTCGGTTCTAGTAGACAAGCCTAACATCTTTAATTTCTGGAATTTCGCCTTTCAGCTTCTGCTCAATGAATTTAAGTGTGGCTGTTTGAGCCATTGGGCAGGTTGCGCATCCACCAAGCATCCGCAAATTAACTATGCCTTTACCCTCATCCACATTAACAACCTCTATGTTTCCTCCATCAGCCATCAAGTAGCGTCTAATGTCACCAAGAACTTTCTCAACTTTATCTCTCATTGCTCAAACCCAAAATTACGCATTACCAAACTCTCATAATTAAAGCTTTAGTTACCTGAACCAAGAAAAGTTGACTTCAATATCTCCTCAACAACAGACTTAGCGAGCATACTGATTTTTTCTCCTGTAGCCAGATTTGAAAGCTGCTCAAGCATACGAGTAACCCTGAGAATTCTACTGCATACTTTCTCCGGCAGGTAACTTAAACTTCTTTCAATACACTCCATAACCAAACCTCCGAAAACCGCGTTTTCAACAAGAGGAAGAGCGCAGCCTAAATCATTTAAGCGCCCAACCAAACAGATCGATTCAGCCAGAGGATTACCGATTGAGCAGGCCCATGCAGCCCTATCCATCTCCGATGGGGCTAACAGATGCCTTACGTAAGCCACCTGATCCTCCACGTATCCCTCACTATAAAGAAGCTGCGTAGCCTCAAAGTCTTTCACGGCAATAGAGATTAGGTAGAGAAAATCAATAACGTTATTTTTTGTTAAGCCAATCTGCTTCGCAGCGTCTTTTAGGGCTGTTGGAACCGGCAATATGTAGTACTCTAGAGATCCATGCAGGACACTGTGAGCAACCTCGTGGCGAATTGCTTCTGCGTAAACAAGTTCAGGTACATCTCTAATCCTTTCGATGCATACCGATATACGTGGGGTTCCACGCCAAGCATCATGTAATGCCAGAAAAGATTCATCGAATCGGCTTGAGCTAACACCTATGCTGAGGTGTTCTTTGGAGAAAAAAGCTTCCATTGCAGCTGCTTTCTCGAATAGAAGTAGGTCAACCAAAACCAAGTCAGGTGGCTTCAAGCGCCCATAACACTCATGCATCAATAACTCTATGGAGTTCACATCAGCAGCAGAAACATCGCCGAAAACTGAGGTTACCAAACGAACCATGGAAGTCAACCTACCCATTCCATGGGTAACCAGCCATCTCTAACAGTTATATTGCTTCGCCTCCTAGTATAAATTGCTCAGGAAACATTCAATGGCCAAAGATCCCAGTAAGGAAGCTTGAGGTTAGCTTTGATTAAAGTAGATGCTGTTAAGCTTAACAGTGTTCTTACATTTATCGAGGAGAGAATTCAATCCAGCAGATTCTTCAACAGCATAATCTACAGTGAAGTTGAGGAGGCTGGAAGAGGAATTGAGCAAAAGCTTCTGTTGGAGCTGACTAAAGCTGTGGAGATTCTGTTAACCCCTCCAAAAGTGACCAGAGGCAAATTCATAGTTCTTTCAGGCATAGATAAGTCAGGCAAGGAAACCCAATGCTTCAACCCACGCATGATACCCAACATAACTCCAATACAAAAGTACTTTGTGAGCAGGGGATTTGATGTTCTAGGCATATCCCTGCCTTCCTACAGCACTTTGCTCGGCTCCTTGATCGCAGCCTACCTAGGCAGAAAGCAGTCAGCAGTTAGGATTAAGGGAGAAATCTCAAGCGACCAAGCATGGGTTCTATGGTCTCTTGATAGAGCTCAACATAACCCACAGGTGCTGGATTGGATGGAGGCTAAGCCGGAGAAAGTTGTTTTATCAAAAAGATGGACTGAAAGCAACGTGGTTTACCAGAAGGCGGTGGGCGTCGACGAGAATAGGATACTGAAACTTGAACGCAACATCGTAAAGCAGGACTACACCCTAGTAATAGATCTACCTGCGGAAGAGGCGTTAATGAGAATAAGATCTAAGAAGAAGCTTGACAGCTATGAGAAGAAGGGTTTCTTGGAAAAGGTTCGAAGCAACTATCTGAACCTGCCCACCTACTATCCCTTCGGCAGAATCTTCATCATCAACGGCTCACAGCCACATGATAAGGTGAACGGGGATATTCTAAAAATACTTGAAGACCTCGGATTCTAGGTAGGCTAGGTCTTCGTGGCCATAATGCTTCTTCTCCTTCTAAGAAAAATAGTTGCGCATATAAGGCTACCTGAAAGAACGGTTGTTAAGACAAGAATTATTTCTGTAAGGTATATTGGGGCTATCTGTTGATTATTTTCTGTTACCATTTCAGACATAACGTCCCCTTTCGCGAGAGGCGTGCTGAACCCCATTAAGGCTCCTATAGTAGGAGCGATGTCTATTAACTGCCTAGTTGTACCTATTTCTATGTTGGCTTTAACACCGGGTCCTAAGGCTAATAGAAAGATTTGTCGGCAACCTTCGCAGTCATCCCCATGAACCATCCAAGAATATACGGTTTGCCCTTTCCATACTCCAATAGTTTTATTACCAAGGTGTCTCCCATGGTCGGATGTTACAAGCATAACTGTCTTGTCTCGATAGACCGGGTCAGCCTGAATTTTCAACCACAAACTATAGATTAGGTAGTCAGCATCTCGTATAGCGTTTATGTATCCCGTCCAGTTTCCTTGATGAGCTACCGTATCTATCATGCCGAAGTTAACCAGCACTAAAGAGGGATGATGTTTATCCATAATGCCAGATAACATTTTGTATGTAGCGTAATCATCTGTTTTTCTTGTTTCGTTGCTGTGTAAGCCTGGGCAATCTACATTAGCTCCATAAGCCTCCCCATAGTCCTTATGATTGCTACGGTTAATCTTAATCAGATTCCTATGCTGAACCACAACCCAAGTTTTCTCCATGGGAATACTCAGCTGTTTTCTATAGTACTCGAAAACTGTTGGGTATTCCGGATACTCAAGCCTATCATACTCGTTAGGTAGCCTTTCATTAACTCCTGTCAACATACCAGCGTGAGCAGGCACGGTTAATGTTATCCACTCATTGCGGAAGTTAGGGTAGAATGTTCCTAGAGGCTTCAGGTCATTCCATAGGTGAGGAGCATTAGTAGGCGTGTTTTCCGTAGCTCTTATCCCATCCATCACCACGGTGAATACGTTTTCGGCCTGAAGCTTCTCTGTAGCGTCTATGTGGGCTATACCGTTGATCGTTAGAGCAAATGCCATTAAAACTAGAAGTAGAATTGTAAAGATTAATCTGGATTTATGCCTCAAATCGATCCTCCTTTTACTTACATGCCAGACTATTAGAACTTTGCTTGCTGCTTTTTGAAGCGATCAATGAATATCTTTGCTAAAACTGGGGCGATCAACAGAGCAGTTACCGCTACACCGCCACTCGTGAATAATGGTGCATCAAAAGTTTGGAAGCTTTTGAAGACTGCTGGCTCAATATGTATTTGGATTTGCGGATAGGAGTTTGAGATCTGAGGGTAATGGAAGAGCAGCTGGGTATCTACGCCGACATTCATGTTCAGAATCGGCCAGAAAACTGGGATTGATCCTCCGAAAATGTCTAAGACAAGATGTGAGAGAAGCACTATAGTGATGAGTATAGATAGGTCTTCGCATCTCCTCATCCTCTTGGTGATTAGAATAATAGGTAACATTATTGCCATGATCATAATCAAGGAGTGGAAGTAACATCTATGCACATACAAGGGGATGTCGAAATCAGGCAGTAAAGCCATAAGAGAAACAACGAAGCCCTTTTTCAGATTAATACCTAGGATCGCAAGGATGGCGAAGGGTACTGCGAAATGTAGGAGGCTTTCAGCCATTGAAGCCCACCGAAATCGATTAACCCTATTATCGCATAGAACCAACTATTTAAAGTGCCAGCGGCAAGGAATACTCACGAAACATGATGAGGCTGCACGTGCGTATGCTTTAGAATTTAAATTTCTTTGAAGTTAGAAATATTGCCAGATAAGAGGTTTATTGAAAGTGAGCAGCATGGAGATTAAGGTTAAGAACACTGTGCTGGAACTTGTTCAAGGCGACATAACTGACCAACCTACAGACGCCATCGTTAACGCTGCGAATACGGCTCTGCAGATGGGCGGAGGGGTTGCTGGAGCCATCAGACGTAAAGGAGGCTTAAAGATTCAGGAGGAATGCAACAAGATAGGTGGAACCTATGTTGGAGGCGCTGTGATAACGACTGGAGGCAACCTAAAAGCGAAGTATGTAATTCATGCGGTTGGGCCAGTGTACGGAGAAGGCAATGAAGACGAAAAACTGAGGACCGCAACTTTAAACAGCCTTAAACTGGCCGACAAGCATAACTTGAAGAGTATGGCTTTCCCAGCCATATCTACAGGTGTCTTCAGATTCCCTGTGGATAGATGTGCCGAAATAATGTTGTCAACAACAGTATCCTACCTTAAGGGAACAACTGGCTTGGGAAAGGTTGTATTCTGCCTCTATGATTCGAAGGCTTTCGAGGTCTTCAGGAAGGCATTGGAGAAACAGGATATTTAGGTAATCTCCTGTCTTTGACTCGAGCTTTACATAGATTTAATCACATTTTTCTGCCTAGGTTCTAAAGATTAAAGAGTTTGATGAGTGGTTTAATGATATATAATATTTCTACGGAAGTGAACTGGTCTTGATTGAAGAAACTAGAATCAGGTTTATTGGTAAGGTTGAACATGCCTCTGAAGAATTATGCGAGATTAGAGTTTCCAACGAATTTTGTGGGGGATTAAAGGGGTTAAGCACATTCTCACACATAATTGTGTTGTATTGGTTTCATAAGAGAGATGATGAAGTGAACCGCAGAACCCTACGTGTAACCCCTAGGAAACATCCTGGAGCGCCTGAAGTAGGGGTTTTCGCTTCAAGAAGTCCTAGCCGCCCGAACTCAATTGGGTTATGTGTTGCTGAGGTATTGAAGATCGAGGACTGCCTACTAGCGGTTAAGGGGCTTGACGCATTTGAGGGCTCTCCGGTAATAGATATTAAGCCCTATCTTCCTAGAGCTGATTCAGTGCCAAACGCAATTGTGCCAGAATGGACATTAAGAGGCCCCAAAACCTAATGAGCAGTTTAAAGACAAGTCTCGAATAGTTTTCTTTTACTGCATGGGGTCATAACGGAGGCCTATACCAGTCCAACATGTAGGTACCGGCAAAGATAGGTTAGAGAAATTATTTAGAGGGGTAGGTTTTTTCTTCCCATGAGACAGAGACAGCGTATTCTATGGATATGTTTGGATATTGAATCCATGACTTGTAGCTGTTGACATCCGCATTTAACTGTAGCCGAAATGCTTCATGTAGACTTGTTCTTTCCACAACAAGCCAGAAAACACCTTTTGCCTGCTCAGGCGTTATGGTAGACTTGAAGGAATATGTGTTGTTATCTCTTCCTTCATATAGAGCCTTGTAAGGCCATCCTGTTTTCCATAGATTGTAGTTTCCGTCATCTAGCAGGTATAGGGTGAACTTTTGGTAACTGGTTTCTTTTGCTTCGCCTCTAACTGCCATACCTGTTGAGCCTTCAGGCACCGAGAACGTAAGCGGCGAAAAAGTGTTATAGTCCTGTTGGACGGAGACTGGAAGGCTTCCCTTCTTCCATACTTCTTCCTTCAGTTCCTTTGCATAGTTGGAGATAATTATGTAGAGCCCTTCATTAACTTCCTCTCTGGTTGGGTAAAATGTGAAGGAGTAGGATGTTACATTGCTTTTTTCCTCATAGGCTTCATAAGTGGCTTTAGTCTTCCAGCGTTCATAGTTCAGCTTGTTAAGTGCACGGAAGCTGAATGGCTGGTTATCAGCCGCTTTAATGGTGCCGAAAACTTTTATTTTAGATGAGTTTTCCGGGATTTTTTTCCATACTACTGAGTAGTCGTTAGATAGCGAGTTAATTGTCAATATTTTGTGAACTAGTTTTTCTTCTTTAGCTACCCATTTTTCTTCTTTAGGTGCCGGTTGTAGAAAAGTTAAGGAAATATATCCAAAAGCTATGCTCATAACGAGGAGTACTAATACAACTACAAGCAGGAGTTTCAGAATCCTTCTTTTCTTTCCTTTACCTCCTATTTTCTCTTCTCCATCTCCTTCTCGTCTTCTGAATCTTCTGAATATTCTGAAAACAGAACCTCTAGTTTCAGCTTTTGTTCCTGCTTCGGCGTCACCTTCAACTTTTTCACCTTCAACTTTAATACCAGCGGCTTCTTCTCTTCGGCTAATCTCCTTAAGGATGTCCTGCCTTCGCTTGCCTACGCGTTCCATTATACCCTGCAGTTCCTCTGCCTTGACTTTCTGCTCCTCATCTGCGTGCTCGTCCTTAAGGATGGCTTGTCTTCTCCCGTCTACGCGTTCTAATATACCCTTCAGTTCCTCTGCCTTGGCTTTCAGCTCATCATCAGTCCATTGTTCAATTGGCGGCTCCATGGATCTCCATTGCCCTTGAACATTAATAGACTTTATGATGTTAAAGTTATTAATACACGTTATACAGGATTCTTCAGTTTGAACTATCCCCCCACATCTGTCCCCAAATGAATAGTTTACGGACAGTTTGGGTGATTGTGAGATACAAAGACATTTTGCAATCTTGTTATGTGAAGTATATCTCAGTTGGGCTTAAGTAGTTTCTAACACACCATCTTCGAAGTTTCAGTTTATCCCTCTGTGCTCTCATGTCTCCTGCTCACTTTAGCTTCCCTAACCGCCAGCTAGAGATTGCAATATGTCTTTGGCTTTTACAAGCGAAGCCTGGATGTTCAAAACCCATAATGAATTCGTTAAATACTGGAACTATGAGAGGCCACATCAAGGAATAGGCTATCTATGCCCAGTAGACATATACTTCAAAGACCTAAAGAGAGGGACACATGTTGGGGGATGGAACATTCACCTTAGCTGAAACATAGAGTTAAATAAACTGTTTTATTTTATTATAGGGAAGCTTCCTTATGAAGTTTTTAATGTTGACTTTATTTGCACTATTAGTCTTGGCATCACCATCAAGCCTAGTAGGAATTCAAGATGTCCATGCTCAGAAAGCGTATAGTGTTACCCTTGAACCAATAGCTGATGCATATATTGACTTTTATGATCCAAAGGCTAACTTTGGAGGACAAGATTACCTTGCTGTAGATTATTATAAAATAATAGGTTATGCAACGTATAGGTATTCATATCTTATGTTTGATTTGAAAGACATACCTGAAGGTTCTACAATAAAGTCTGCTAAACTTCAGTTACTTCCTCTGTTAATAAATGCCCCAATGAAGATTGGTGCTCATTATTGTCGGTTAGACTGGAGTGAACTTGAGATTACTTGGAGTAATGCTCCATTATTTGATTTTGATGCAACAGCTATAGTGGTTGTTGGAAGTTATGACTGGCACTCGTGGAATGTTACCTGTGATGCAATATCAGCCTTCCAAACTACTGATAAGAAATTAACAGAAGTACTTACTCCAGAACATACAGGATATAATTACTTTTCGATGTCTTTCTACTCAAAAGAGGGATCCGGTGTACCCATGTTAGTGATTAGTTATATGCCAGCAACCTATTCTACTACTATCTCTATTTTGGGTCTATCGTCTACAGCATCAACTGATATACTTGTTGATGGTGTGAAAGTAGATAATTTAAGTGGAGGTAGCTCTAAGACATTTAAGTTTGAGGGGGGGACAGCCCATACTATTTTTGTTGATCCACGTATCTCAGATGGAGAGGGCATCAGGTATTATTGTTCATCTATTTCATGGACTGTTTCATCTACAGGTTCAAAAGTATTCAGCTATACCGCAGAATATTATTTGACTGTGAAGTCAGAGTATGGCAGTCCTAAAGGTGAAGGGTGGTATGATGCTGGATCAACTGCAACTATTTCCATAAATTCCCCGATACCATCCAGTGATTGGTCCCAATCTTTGGGAGGCAAATATGTATTTGGCAAATGGACTGGTGATTTAGAATCTACTGAAGCATCTGCTTCAATTCTCATGGATAAATCTAAGACTGTGACAGCCACATGGGGGACTGACTACACTAGGCCTAATACTATTCTGGGGTTAACAATTGCTATTCCTGTAGTTGGGGCATCACTATTAATTTTAATGGAAAAGAAAAGAAAATTGAGGTTCCGTAAACTCTTGGTTTTAATAATTTGTCTTACACTTATAACAGCATCTTTAATGTACAGCTTTCTTTCGCCCCCTAGAGAGGGTTCTGTCCAGCCTAAGGAGGAGGTGTTTCGTTCAATAGTGATTTTTAGAGATGATGACCCTCAGCCTTTTAAGCAGTTTGACCGTTTGGTGGAGGTGAATAAAATTTTTATTGAGGAGGCTGTTCCAGTTACACTTGGAGCAATACCTTTCTTTGAGAATCATGCGCCAGCGGAAGACCCGGCATTCGTCAGTTACCTGAAGAATTTGATAAGCGCTCATCCGAATCTTTTCGAGTTTGCTCAGCATGGATATGATCATCGATCGCTTTCCAACTTTCATGGCGAAAGTGAGTTTGGCGGTTTAGGGTACACAGTCCAATATCAAAGAATTAGTTTAGGCAGAGAATTGTTGAAGAGAGATTTAAACGTTGATCCTGTAACCTTCATTCCATCCTTTGACACCTATGACAACAATACTGCCCTAGCACTTGGAAAGCTTGGATTCAAGGTAGTTTCAGGCGGCGCATGGTTCACAAAGATATATTATGAGAGAACAGAGCCTTTCATCATGCATGAAGTAGTTCATGTTCCAAGAGACTACGAGTTTGTTATGGACTGGAAAACACTTACTTTCCATAGTTTAATCTACTTAAAAAGTGAATTCGAAAAATCCTATGAGGGGCGCTTAGTCTACGTTCAGACGCTCCATTACTATACTTTTGACAGCCAAGAAAAGCTGGATCAACTGAGGGCATTCATCAAATTCATTAAAGCTCACGATAAAGTGAAGTTTATGATGCTTAAGGATTTCGGTGAAGCCTACCTTAAAGGTAAAATCAGTAAAACCGCTGAAGGATGGAAAGTATCTCTAGCAACTTAACTTGGGTTGGATTGGATGGAAGAAACGAATCCAAGTTCTGAAGCAGCTCCAGTTGAACCGCAGCTTCACCTACCCGCCACTTTATCCCTCATGACCTGTAGAGGTAACTTCGCTAACTACCGCCCATATTTGTTCAGTTAACCTACCGTACCTTAAGTTTTCCAAGCTGACCGTAGCGATCTGAACTCCTAACTTTTTTCTGGAGGTCACCGTAACGACCCGTACGAGACCATTTAGTCCTTCCTGTGAGAACATCCCAAAAAACCTTCATTCTAACGATGTCCAGCATATAACGGTAAACCAGAACATAAGCCGGTACATAGAATATTAGCTTATAATCCTCCTCATCGATGAATATCGATATGATGGTGGAAGTAAACTCTAACACTGCCAAAAACCCGAAGATCAAAAAAATGCCAGCCCACAAGCCTAATAGAGCGTAGACGACTCCAACAAGTAGGGCTGTCAACTCCATAACAGGGGTAAAAAACATGCTGAGCATTAAAAACGGAAACCCCACGTAGCTTAGGGTACCATAATGCCACCACGCTATCCTGTGTTTCCAAATAGTTTGCATAGTCCCTCCGTACCACCTACTTCTTTGGCGAGACCATCCTTTAAGATCCTCAGGAGCCTCTGTGTGGGAAACTGCATCCCCATCATAGAGAACAATGCCTCTTTTCACAAGTTTTATCGTTACATCCATGTCTTCGGTTACTGTGTCAGTGTCGTACATACCCATAGACGAGAAGGAACTTTTGCGAAAAGCACCTATAGCGCCCGGAACCACGTAGATAGTGTTCAGAAGATCGAATGCTCGGCGACGCGTGTTAATCTCACGAACATATTCCAGAGCCTGCATATGGGTTAAGAGATTTATTCGATTACCCACCTTCACGTTACCTGATACAGACACCACATCAGGATCTTTGAAGTGATTAGCAAGCTTGGTAATAGCGTCTGTATCAACGATGGTGTCTGCATCGAACACCACGATTATTTCCCCTTTTGCGTAGAGAATCCCGTTATTGAGGGCAACAGCCTTTCCAGCATTCGGCTGATTAATTAATCGCACCCCATACTTCATGTAACGCCTCACCACGCCTTCAGTTCTATCTGTACTTCCATCATTGACAACAATGATTTCTTTCCTCGGATAATCAGTCTCAAGGATGGTGAGTATTGTTCCTTCAATAACTTTTTCCTCGTTACGCGCAGGTATGATTATCGTAACTAGCGGTATATGTTTCCACTCTGAAATAATACGCATGCGCCCTCGACTAAAATGTCGATGTAGGAACGCTAAAGCTATGTATGAAGTCTCGTTCAGAAATATAAGAATGACAAAGATAAAGAAGAAGAAGATGGGCCCATGCCCAAACCTAGTTGCATAGTAGATCTGATATATGATGGGAGGCACTGTTGGCCCAGGTGGCTGTGGAGCTCCTGTTGGCGGTGTGGGTGGTTCCGTAGGCAGACGGAAAAATGGATCTACGACGTAGTATATGCCCAAAATCAACAGTGTAATCAATATGAAGGAGGCGATTAACGTAGTCCAAATTAGAATTTTCTGTTCCGGTGGTCTACGATAGGTATATGGCTGCCTACGGTTCGTGTACTCTGGTCGCATAGTCTTCCTCACTGCTTTTAATCTTAGCTGCAGGCATAGACTCCAGTTTGTCAATGAGGTCTTCCAGCGATTTAGCTTCTTTTTCCAATACTTCCTTGCTGTGCTCCTCAATAATTTTGTGAAGAACCTCCCACAGCACATCAACAATATCTTTCGGGCTGGAAGACTCTACGGTGCGTATGTTGTAGAATTCCGCCAGCTTCTTCGATGAGGGGACGAAGCCGGGTACAGCAGCTAAAATCGATTCTTTAACTGCAGTGTCGAAAGTCTTCGCGAAGAAGGCGAGAATATTGGTTTCATCAAGCATCCGCTCACTTATGGCGATATCTACTACAATCTCTGGTTGACTCGTAGAAGGCCCGCTGTATACTATGAGTGGGAAGCTGTGTTCCACGCCTGACTTACCCTTCACGGTTGATGGAGTTCTAGCATCAAAACCCATGCTCTGGATCTTCTCAACGATAGGTTTAAGGTCAATGGTCAACTTTTCAATAAGATCCTTCTTCGCCGTGTTGATACGGTAAACGTAGCCGTAATCCAGCTGTCCCTCTGTATCTTCAACGAAGAAGTGGCCGCATCTTTGGCATATGGTAACCCGTTTCGGGACTGTAGCTATCTCTCCGCATAATGTGCATTTATAGACTAAACCAAGCTTGCGGTAATCCACCCCCAAAGTTTTCAAAGGTTTGCGGCACTTTTGGCATATCAACCCCGCAACGGTCTTGAATTTCTCTTCGAAGTCAACATTCCCACAGGGCATATGCTCTATAGGTGTGCCTCTTCTTAACGTGGAAGAGTCGCAGTTTGGACATCTCAGTTTCAAAACGAGCTGGGATGAGCTGCATGTTGGGCAGACTAATACGGTGTCAACCAGATCCTTAACTAGGATTCCATCGTCAGCTAGAGCTTCAAGTATCTGCCTCACCTGTTGATGTGGAGCACCTGTGATTTTTTCCGCGTCGGGATATATGAAGCCGTACTCGACGGTGAACTGCGGCTTCACCTCCTTGACCCCTTCATCCTTTATGACCTGAAGAAGATGCATAACATCAGCCCGTCTGTAGAACTCCTCTTTTCCCGAATCTGACATGTCACTTTACCTGAGCCGTTATCTCCTTCAGCCTCATCTTTAGAAGCCCCCTCAAAACCGAGGTGAATAAGACATCGACATTTTGGCCACTTTTCGCCGATGTCTCGAAGTAGGCAGCGTGGAGGCTCTCGGCTTTTTTCTTAGCCACCTCCTCGCTAATCCGCCTTACAGTGCCAAGATCCACCTTGTTTCCAGCGACGTAGAGTAAAGGCTCCTTCTGCATTAGTTGAACAGCCTCACGATACCACTGATCAATATCATTGAAGGAGTCGTTCCTAGAAAGCTCGAAAACGAGGACAGCAGCATGGGCGTTAGCATAGTATTCCATCACCACATCGCCAAACCTTTTATCCCCTGAGATATCCCAGACTGTAAACTTTATGGTGAAGCCATCGATATTGAGGCTTTTCTCGTGGATGTTCGCCCCTATGGTAGGGAAGTATTCAGGATTAAACTCTTCCTTAAAGTAGCGGTTTACTAGGCTTGTCTTCCCAACAGCCACATCCCCAATCACGATGACTTTAAAGACATAGCTATACGACATATCCTACCGCCATCTGAGCTTAAAGATTTAGAGCACTTTCCCATATTCTGGTTTGACGCACAACATTAAGCTTCATACTGAACATAGAGTTTCTTATTATATACCTCTATTATGTTCCTTAATTCTATCGCAATATGCTATATAAACCATGTTTAACAGTTTTCAGACAGATTACCTCTAGTTCTGTAAGAATTATTGAGAAAGAAGAGTGCATAAGATAAATTTAGCGCCTATACAGAAAAGATGTAAATGCAGGTGTCCAGTAGGGTGATGCGTTTGAAACAAGACAGGACTCTAACCTGCAACCTTTCTGTTTTTTAAGCATTCACCAGAGATACATCAGTTTTATGCCCGGTTATTCAATTTTTCACATACAAAATTGAATGAAGCTCTATTTCATGTAAGAAAGAACCTTCAATCCCCCAATAAATCGAGGGGGGTATGGGGCTCCATACATGGGTGGGATACGGTTTTTTAGGCAAGGTTTCCCCATGTAACGGCTTCTCGTTACGGTGTGAGGCATCCCATCCAATAAATTGGAAACACCCCTACCCGAAAACCTCATAGTCATAAGCCTCAGAAGCATGTAAAACGTTAATTTTTGCACATGGGGCAAAGGCTTTACGGTAATATGTGTTCAGACCCTCTAGTTCTAGAAGAGTCTGAATGTAACGAGAAGTGGTTTGGGGAGCACTAAACTGAATTAGTGGAAAGGTTCAACGGCGAGCACGTAACTATACGTGAGGGAAATGTTAAAGGCGAGATGGTGTGGACAGGATAACACTAAAGCAGATAGATTTTAATCATGCAAATATGTTAAGGGTTAACTAGCCTCAACAGGAGTAGTGCCCTATGGCGGATAGCATTGGTGAGGTTGATGCGTTATTAGCAAGGTCTAAGAAGTTCATAAATCTGGCTTCCACATGTATCGAGCAGCAGGTATACGACCTAGCATGCTTTAACGCTCAGCAGGGAACCCAGCTGCTCCTCAAGGCTCTCACACTTAAGAAGCTTGGATACATCCCCCGCATCCACAGCATCCGCGAGTTACTCGGAACCTTGGCTAAACAACTAAACGTGCAGAAGCTGAGTGAATACGTTGAAACCCATAGGCCTGAGCTGATAGTGCTTGAGGATGCTTACATATCCTCCAGATACTTCGTCAAGGAGTTTACAGAGGACGAAGCAGAGGAATGTGTTCGCATCGCAAGGGAGGTGGTTAAACTCGCACAGGGAACGATTGGAGATCCTTAAGAGCTGGAAGCAATCTGCGGGAAGAATAGCAGCAGCAGCTGAGAGCCTACTGAAGGGCTGTGAAGTCTACGCCTTCGGAAGCTCTGTAAGCGGAGGGGTAACCGCAGCCAGCGACATCGACATACTAATCGCAGCAGAAAGCTTACCCAAAACCCTCATGGGGAGAGCTAAGATCAAAGAGGAGATGGAGAGGCTGGCGAAACTGCCTCCCCATCACCCGATTCAAATACACCTAGTGACCAAAGATGAGGCGAAGCACAGCTCGATCTACTCTCAAACCATCAGGGAAAGCCTGAAGATAAAAATCAACGTTTAACCAGTAGCTTCGTCCGGCCAATCCTCAAGCATATTCTCAAGAACAGGGAAACAGCCTGAAAAACTTTGTTGTAGCTCTCCACCAAACGGGCCGCTCGAGATCTACGTCATGACTCAGACTGGAACGAAGAAGATTCGTAACATTGCCGCAAATCCAAATGTCTCATTTGTCGTTCCGTTGTCGAGACGGTTCCTGACATCCATTCCCCCATCCTGCATTCAGTTTCAGGAAACTGGTGAGATTCTTGAAGCGAAAGACAAAGCAGCAATCCAAGCATTCACCACTTCTTACGTGCTGAGGATGGGTTGAAGGCTTCCTCTCGCATAGATGCTAGGGTCGGCGGGGAAGTCTGTTTTGTCCGCATCAACCCAGATCCTGTGATCTTCACTTATGGACTCGGGCTTTCGCTGTGGGAGCTTAGAGAGCACATCGAGGATGCTGCGTCGAGAGTTGAGGTTCCACCAGAACGCCGTAAACCCAAGTGATGGGCAATTCCAAGTTTAAAAGGATTCCCAAGCTTGCACAATGGCTTTCTCCCAATCCTTTAAGGCTTCGCTGCGAAGACACAGTATTCTTTTCACTAGATCAGCCATAGTTACAATGCCCACAGGTTTATCTCCCCTCACCACGATTAGCTTTTTCACCCTGAAGAGAGCCATCATTTCACTAGCCTGCTTCACTGTTGCTTCAGAGCCTATGCAACGAATTGGCGAAGACATTATATCCTTCGCCTTGGCTGTATCCATGTTTCTGCCTTCCTCGATAACCCTCTGCAAAATGTCCCGTTCGGTCACTATGCCAACAGGCTTTCCGCTATCGACCACTAGGATTGAGGCGACTTTATGCTTATTCATCTCCTTCACAATGGCGCGTGCACTTGCATCCGCATCCATGGTTTTAACTGGTTTGCTCATGCAATCTTCTACTGTGATCTGCTTCAACGCTTTCCCACTTATTCTTAACGCGGAAAAAGAATTTAAGGCTAGCTAGCCCTTATCATTTTTAATCCAGTCTAAATAGGCATGCCATGAAGGCTTTGGAGTCCCATCAGCATCTATTAGCCCGAAATGGTTTTCATGCTCCGGGAAAGATTTCCATTCTGAGTCAGATAATCTCCAGATGGAAACAGCTTTGATGAGAGGCTCATTTCCCACGGCTTCCCGCAGCCTCTTTATGTAAAGGGCTTGAAGCGCTTTACTATATCCAAGTTGAGAAGGCCCGGAAGGGTACCCGGTTTCGAAAACCATTACTCGCTTGCCAGTTTCCTCAAAAACCTTCTTGGCTTTAGGGATCAAGCTTGAAGCATACACGGGTTTAGCGTGTGAGTAGTTTGGGTAATAATCTAAACCTATAAGGTCGCAGTATCTCGCGTAGAAAGATAAGTTCTTAATCGCCCTATCAACCTCCAAGTTGATTATCACTTGAGCATTACCATCCTCAGCAAGCACCGCATCTCTAAGCGATGAAAGCAACGTTTCCCTGAACTTTGAAGCTTTAGGAGCGATCCAGATTACGCCTTTCCTCCAGCCAGCCACGTAGTGAGCAAACCACCAGTTAGGCTCATTTTCAATCTGCCAAGTTTTAATTAAGCCTTTATACCTTCCAACTATTTCCCTTGTCGACTCATGAATGGCTTTTATGTAGGCAGCTGGGTTTCTGGTTGGATCAACTCCTTCAGGAAGCATCCTCTGATATCCGCAGCCAACCACTGGCAGAAGCTCTATTCCAGCCTGCTTTAATACGCTTAAGAAGGTGTCTACCATCGACCAACTGTATCGAGGCGAAGGGTTGAAGGCCTGCAATTCAGGCTGAATGAAGTTCCACTGCAACCAAAACCTAACGTAATCTATTCCAGATTCCTTTAATGTTTTAGCTAAAGAATTAACTGAACTTAAATCTATTTTCTTACGGGAGAAATGAAGCTTTCCAACGACTTCTTTAATCCTCAGTCTCCTTGATGTTGACCGAACCAATAAGATGTGGGGAATCACTGTTGACAGCGGAGGATTTAAGCCCATGTAACGCCACGCATCATCCACGCAAACGCCGAACCTTAAGCCATCGGTCAACGCGATTCCCAGCCATAATGGAGCTCAAACAAGCACAGCAAACTCTCTAATAATAAGCGTGCGTTCGCTGGTGATAAAATGTTGGGATAGTGTCGGTGGTGTTTGGGTGATAGCAATCACACTTTCACTCTACATCCTATGGGTGGTGAGTGTTTGGTCGGTTTGATTATTTTATTGCTACTTTATGTGTGTAAACTGTGTTAAATGTTAAACTTATGGTGGACCGGGCGGGATTCGAACCCGCGGCCTTACGGGAAACCTTAGGCTCTTTCCGCACTTCATGAAAATTCTTGCCAAGCGGACGATTTGGTAACGATCTCAGCTTCCAACCAAGATCGTTCATACCAGGCTGATCTACCGGCCCACTAGGCTTACATGGAAGCACAGCACTATTTTTAAACTTCCTTCATGGATTAAAGCATTTTGATTGAAGGGGCATTCCAGAGAAAGTTTTAAGTTACACCGTGTTGCTCCGTGTTATCTAGGTGCCGAGGTAGCTCAGCCTGTTTCCAGGCTTGGAAGGCTATGGAGAGCACCCGATGCATGATATGCTTTGCAGGTGAAGCTGAAGACCGGGCTGTCGTGCGTTCAAAGCTGAGCAGAATATGCTCATGGAAAATCGCACCCTCGGCACCAAAATTGGGCATAATCCTGCAGTCTAAGGCTAAAATTTTAAGGGTAACCTAAACATCTTTCTTGGTAGGTGCGGTCGTAGTCTAGTTTGGTCTAGGACATCAGCCTGCCAACCGAGGGGCTGAACGCTGACGACCCGGGTTCAAATCCCGGCGACCGCACCAACCATCGACGCCACGGATGCTTTAAACGCCGACAGCCAACTCATACTCGTAGATAATTCTTGAAGTCACTATAGATGCATCTAGGCTTCTTCGAGATATGCAGTAAACTTCATCAGCTAGGCTTAGCGTCTTCCTGCTGAAGTGCCCTTTCGCAAACCCGCCTACAATAACCGCAGGTTTACTCTCTGAAGCTAACTTGGCGCATATGTCTCTTAATGCCGCGGTCTTTCCAGCAGTGCTGAAAGCTGTAACCTTCGTTGGTTTAACCTCATCCAGAAGCTTCTCTAAACTTAGCTTTCTAATTTTCAGTAGAGGCCTCCTGTTTTCTGGAACACTCTTGGATGAGTACAGTTGCTCCATCAATCCCACGAATCTATCGTAGTTCCTAGGCAGCCTAGTGGAGGGATCAACAGTAATCACGTGATCGTCTGATGTGTGAACGTACAGTTGAAGCAGACCTTCAGAGTTCAAGGGTGTGCCAAGCACCTCCAGCAGTGTTACATGCACTATGTCCGGTCTACCTCTTTTCTCGCCGCCTTCAAGAAGCCTCATAGCCGCATGGTGGTAGCTTCGATCTAAGAGTATTTCATCCGTTTTCTTCTCTTTCCTCAAGGCGTTTCTAACAATTTGGGGGTGCCTAGCAAGTTGTTTCGGAACAAGCCCCAACGCAGACTCAGCTAGGATAAATACTAACATGAATGCTCTCCCGCATGATACTCGAACAGCCATCGTGAAGATTCTCATGTAAATGAACTTATTATATCCTTATGAGTTGAGTTTCTAAATAGAAGTAGGAGTTTGAAGGCGGGCATGCAGCCGAAACCTGGTTCGCGCCGTGTGGCTAGAGGCGCATTATATCTTTACGTAGAGTCCGTGGTAACTCTGGTTTTAGGCTACATTTACTGGTTTGCGATATCGGCTTTAACAGGACCCCGCGTCGTCGGCTTGGCCTCAACAACAGTAAGTTTAGCTATGCTTGTAGTCGCCGCTGCGCATCTTGGAGTTCCACTTGGAGTTCAAAGGTTTCTAGGTAGAGCAGTTGGGGGTAGCGATGTTGACTCTTTCAAAGTTTACTTGACGACTGAACTGATTATCGTTTCGATCACATGTTTCGCTGCGGCTTCAACGCTCATCTTGCTTAGGAGACAGCTGGAGGAGACTATTGGTCTACCTAGAGAGTTTGTGTTGGTTGCTGGCGTCATAGTTTTCACCGAAGCCATCTTCCGATCTCTAAGGGGAGCGTTCATAGCGCTTATCCGCACAAAGCAGCTTGCAGCGGTTAACATCGTTGGGTCAGCTTCAAAGCTGGTTGTAGGCGTCTTTCTTGTTGTAGTTGGGTTAGGTGCCTTAGGTGCAGTAGTAGGTTACCTTGCCCTTTCTCTGGTCACAGCGTTACTCCTAACATTAATTACGGCTGGAGCTGTCGGCTTCAAGAAACCTGGGCTGAGGGAGTTTAGGCTGAAAACTAGAGAGGTTGTTGGCGCTGGAGTAGCTAACTGGGTTCCAGCTATCGTCACGGCGGTTGGACTGCAGCTTGGTGTTGTCGTGGTTTTCGGAGCTCAAGGAGCCGCTGAGGCGGGACTTTACTATATAGCTCAAGCCATAATGTTGGCGGTTATGGTTATTCCTCAATCAATTTCAAGTTTGATTTTCCCTGTTTTAAGCGGCATGGCTGATGGGCGTAAGAGGGTTACTTGGAGGACGTTGAAGATTTGTTTGGTTGCATCAGCGCCGGTTGTTGTGGCTTTGGCAACGTACCCTAATGTGATTCTAGGTTTATTTGGGCCTGAGTACGTGTCAGCGTCCCTTATACTGGTTGTTCTTCTTGCAAGCGTTGTTCCCATGGCTATTACTCTGGCTGTTCAGTACTTGGCCTACGCCTATGGGAGCTACTGGATGGTTCTACTTATTGGATTGGCTGCAAACGCCCCTAGGGTGGTGCTTTACCTTGCTTTATCACCTCTCTATGGTGGTCTTGGAGCTGCTGAGGCGTTCCTAGCAGGCGCATTAATAGGACTTGCAGCCACGATATATGTGGCCTATACAATCAAGCTTAGGATTGATTGGGTTCATGTAGCTGCAATGATGGCTGTGCCGGTGATAGTTGGATCAGCCGCCTATTGGTTACGTGTACACTGGATCCTTGGGGGAATCCTGATCCTATCGGTTTCAGCAGTAGCCTACATAAAGCTGAGGGTAATCAGTAAGAGCGATCTTAAGATGATGGCTGAAAGCTTCATGCCACAGAAGCTCATTGAGGTTAGTGCGCAGAAGTTTGGTTGGATATTCAGAATGCTTTACGGTGAATAAGTTGAAGCTGGGATATGTTCTGAGAATACGGTTAAACAGGAGGATTAATAAAATCGTTTCCCTGTGTTCTTCAAACTCACCGTAATTCCTAAACCTGTTTTAGGTGCTATGTGGTTTGGAAGGCGTTTCAGTTGTCACATCAACCTACAATGAGAGAGAAAATGTTGAGAAGCTGATTCCAGCCTTAAGGAAGGTTTTCGGCGTTATGGAAGTTCCTCATGAAATAATAGTTGTAGACGATTCTTCTCCTGATGGAACCTACGCGGTGGCTGAGAGGCTTGCTGACAAAGCCATAAAGAAAGTTAGGGAGGGGCAGACGAAGGCTTTAGCTGTCGGGATAGAAAATGCATTTTTCCCAACCATATTGACTATTGACGCTGATTTCGAGAATGACCCGAGGCATATTCCGTCTCTTCTAGAGGGACTTTCAAGGTTCGATGTGGTTGTCGCCTGCAGAAATAGATTGCCTAGATTTTCAGAGAGAATCTTCTCACTTTGCTTCAGCAGGTTTCTCGGATGTAGAGATGTTTTGTCGAATTATAGAGCTACCAAAAAAGATGTTGTTGAGAAGTTGGGCTACGGAGAAAAGGAAACCTTTGGGGCTGAATTCCTCATAAGGGCTAGGAAGATGGGTTTCAAAATCGGTGAAGTTGAAGTGAAACTTTTGAGAAGAAGTATGCCTAGATTGGGGAGCAGATTCACTGCAAACCTCAAGATTCTAGTTGCATTAATGAGGTGCATTGAGGCATACTTGAGCTTGAAGCCTCATTCAAAAATCGGTATGAGGCAATGTTCTTACAGCGGAAGATGGAAAGCCGCTTAATCATCGGCTACATTTGGACATACATCTACGGGTATGCATGGCCTGTAGCGTGAATTCAGATCAAAGCCATTCGGCTTCCGCAAGATTAATTAGATCATAGCAGTCTTTTTTCTCAACTAACATATTCATACGAGAAATAGCCTTGACGCAAATTAGAAGTGAAATCCAGAAGTTACTTGCCTACGCGTTTTCTATAGCTGGGGCAATCAATCTATTCTTTGGATTTCTGCTGGTGGTGAACCCATTAAAGATAAAATACTTCATTTTCTACAACGAAGTTATTGCGCATGTTGAGATATTCAGCCCCGACTTGGATCAACATTTTTGGTGCCTATCCCTGATTATTTTGGCCGCTGCACCATACTTATGTAGAGTTTTCAGTAGATTTCGATTTCCTAAGCTGATTGTTCTCAGCCACTTGGTTTTATTGGCTTCATCAATTTCATTTGCTTTTGGCTTATGGAACGATGTGGTTTTGCCTGTTGTCGCGGTGGGATTTGCCGTACTGGTTTTGTCTGTGGCCTATGCTAGACGTTTGTTCGCTATGCGGTGGGTAAATTGCATGTTGCTTATTTCTACTTTCGTCTTCAGTATACTTGTTGCGGTAGAGGTGGGATCTATTGCTGGAAACATCAGTAATGTGTTTGATCCTCATTATCCTTTTGATGCTTCACTAATGACAGTGGTTATTGTTAAACCAGTAATAGTAATATCGTCCATGCTAAGATGGGTCATCCCTAAAATAGAGCTTAACATTTCTAATATATTTTATCCAACTATTGTTTTATTTCTCATAGCTTTTCTATCATCATGGGTTTGGGTACCGCCATCAGGTTTTCTCTATGATCGGGTACGTGCGAAAATAAAAGTTCTAAAAGCTTCGGATTCTATTGATTTAGAAGCTGATGCGAAGAGGCATCTTTGGCTTTCACCTTTGATTGCGAAGATAGCTTTTCTTTTCTCAATTGTGTTAGGCGCCTTCATAACCTACGCTCCTTATATACAAAAAGAGTATTTGGTTGGCGTTGACACGATGTGGTACTATCATCGTCTAAATGAGATGAAACACTTAGAGTTAACACCAGCTGTCTTAAGCGAGCCGCGTTCAATTTACCTCCTATTTCTTCTCCTACTTAAAACTGTAACCTCACAGGATTCAGGTGCGGTTATTAGATTTGCACCCATTCTACTAACAGTTTTCCTATCGGCCACCGTGTTTCTATTTGTTAGAGTTGGATCCAAGAATTGGCATCTAGCTGCATTATCATCAATCTTTTCGGTTTTATCCATTAACATATTTGTTGGCATGTTCGCCGGCATTTATTCAAGCTGGCTTGCCATGAGTGTAATTATGGTTTTCTTCACACTATTCTTTCTGGCTTTAGATAAGAGGTCTAAAAGATACTTGTTTGCAACGGTGCTTGTAGGCTTTCTTTTGTTGTTTGTTCATGCTTGGACTTGGGGAATTTTGATGGGCGTATTGGCTGCCTATGTTCTATTGAGTTTTATTCGTTTGTGTGTAAGGGTCTTGAAAGATTTGAAGGTGAGAAAAGAGCTTTTGTTCTCGTCAACAATCTTCTTTTTGAGCGCTGTACCTGTGTTAGGCATTTTCCTGTTTCAACGTTCTTTCCTGTATGGCGCAAGTATAGGCATTTATTCAGGTTTCATTGATGTCCTTAATTCGATGAATGTTTCTTATCTCCTAAACGCACGGGCAACCCTTTCTTTCACGTTAAACTGGTACACTGGAAGTTTCTTCATAAACTCAATTATCTATTTCCTCGCTTTTCTTGGCATGATAGCGGTGAGGAAACAGGGAAACTATTTCTATCACATATTGTTTGCTTGGGTAGCTGCCGCATCGATAGCATGCCTACTTGTTGATTCTTGGTGGCAGTGGCGTATTCTGTATCTTATGCCGTTTCCTATTCTTGGAGCTTTAGGTGTCCAGTTGGCGGTTAGGAAGATTAAGCAGTTCATCCAGTGGTTAGGCGGAGACGACAACTATCTATTCATGTTTCTCAGAATATTTATTCTGCTGATAATTCTTTACTCTATTAACTACGCGGTTCGCTGCGTTAACTATCTACATTTCACCTCATAGATGAATATTCCCCTAGGATGCTGTAGTAGAGCTTTTCTGTGGCTTTTGCAACTATGCTCCAATCATGTTTTTCAGCAATCACAAGACCATTCTTCCCCATTTGAACACGTAGATCCTCATCTCCGAGAAGCTGAAGCATGGTGTTAGCTAGGGCTTCAGGGTTGTTTGGTTCAACCAGAAGCCCATTGTAGCCATGCCTAATCACGCCTGGTATTCCACCTACATTTGAGCCAACTACAGGTTTACCTGAGGCGTTGGCTTCAAGAATGGTTAAGCCGAAGCCTTCAGATCGGTCTTTGCTGGGAAGAACCAGAAAGTCTGATGCAGCATAGTATCTCGGTAATTCTTGATTGTTAACGTCTCCAACAAATATTGTTTTATTTCCTAAGCCCAGTGAAAGCGCTAGGGATCGATACTCCTCTTCTAGATGACCTCCGCCAACAATAACCAGTTTAACTCTATCTTTTTTACTGCATAGATGAGCAAAGGCTTTGATAAGCACATCCAGCCCCTTATATCGATGCCACCTAGTTAGGGCACCAACAAAAAGTATTATCTGCACACCGTCTAGGTGAAGGCTTTCTTTCATGTCCTCCATATCTAGATTTAGATTAAACGTCTTGCAATCAACACCGTTTGGTACGATAACTACTTTCTCCCAGTAACGCTGAAGAATAGGTGAATTTTCAGCATAGATTCTTGATGTTGATATGATCTTCCTAAACTTTGGGAGATAGATGGGTACAGCTAGAGCATCGTGCACACCCACAAGCATTCCTGCAATCCGGGTTACAGGCGGGAGGTCATTATGCCAAGTCACAAGTGCTGGAATATTTTTTCTGGCGGACATGAACGAAACTATTGAGGTATTATAGGGGTTTGGGAAGTTTGCGTGGAAGATATCCACCCTCTGTCTGGTAACCTCTCGAGGAAGCCCTGAGGTGATTGGAACTCCATATAGCTGGAGCTGAGACCTAAGCCTATGAACCTCAACCCTATCAACAACAGCCCTACCAGGCTTAAGTGGGTTGCTTGCACAGAGAACTTTAACCTCATGCCCAAAACCAGCCAGTTGCCTAGATAGGTTATAGGTGTAGGTTTCCGCCCCACCACGCCAAGGCGGGAAGAAAGTGTTAACCAAACAAATCCTTAACATAGGTGACTGCATCAACCGTATAGCCTAATCAAACCTTCCATGTAAGTCATCTAACCATCTTCCTTATATATAATGAACTTAAGGCAATAATTGATTTCAGTAGTCGTTACAGTTAGACAAAACTTTTTAGTCATCATCCTTCCAAATTGTAGCATTATCTTGGCGGGTATTATGTTATGATCGACGGTGTCGTTTTAAAGAAGTTGAACTTGATCTCTGATGAGCGAGGCTGGATTATGGAGATCCTTAGAAGTGACCTAGATGTCTTCAAAAAGTTTGGTCAAGTCTATGCCACAGCAGCCTATCCAAGTGTCGTAAAAGCTTGGCATATGCATAGGAAACAGTTTGATTTTATGGCATGCATCAAAGGAATGATTAAGCTGGCACTGTATGACGGAAGAAACGGATCAAAAACTAAAGGTGAGTTAAACGAATTCATCATAGGTGAGAGAAATCCTACTCTCGTTGTAGTTCCCCCCGAGGTTTGGCATGGCTTCAAAGCTTTACATGAAGTTGCGATCGTAGTAAACGTGCCAACAGAGCCGTACAACTACAAGGAGCCTGATGAATACAGGTTGCCTCCTGACACCGATAAAATACGCTATGACTGGGGTTTGATGCCAGGTTTAAAGCATGGGTGAACCATGGAATGAAGCTTCTAGTCACGGGAGGCGCAGGCTTCATAGGAAGCAACTTTGTACGATACATGCTTGAGAAGTATCCGGACTACAAAATTACAGTGCTGGATAAGTTAACCTATGCTGGGAACCTGAAAAACCTGAAAGACGTCATGCGTAAAATCACATTCGTCAAAGGCGACATATGTTCAGGAAATACTGTGAAAAAGGTGATTAAGAACTGTGATGCAGTTGCTAACTTTGCCGCTGAAACGCATGTTGATAGAAGTATAGTGGAAGCTGGATCCTTTGTTAGAACAGATGCTTACGGAGCCTATACTCTTCTTGAACAGTCTCGAAGGCATGACGTTGAAAAGTTCGTTCAGGTTTCCACAGATGAGATATATGGAAGCATAGAGGACGGATCTTTTAATGAGAAGAACCAGCTTAGCCCTTCAAGCCCTTACGCTGCAAGTAAGGCGGCAGGGGATCTTCTAGCACTTGCCTACCATAAAACCTATGGCTTTCCAGTTTCGGTTACACGCAGCTCGAATAATTATGGTCCCTACCAGCATCCGGAGAAACTTGTTCCAAAGCTTATTGTTAAGGCTTTGTTGAGTAAGCCGCTTCCTATCTATGGCGACGGACGTAACGTAAGAGATTGGATCTATGTTTCAGATAACTGTGAAGCAATAGACTTGGTTGTCCATAAAGGCGGTGAAGGTGAAGTATACAATGTTGGGGCAGGTGAAGAAAAAATGAATATTGAAGTTGCGAAGATGGTTCTTAGATTGTTAAATAAGCCAGAAACTCTTCTGACGTTTGTTAAGGATAGACCTGGCCACGACAGACGCTACTCACTAGACTACTCCAAGATAAAAGAGTTAGGTTGGAAGCCTAAAACACGCTTCGAGGAAGGCTTAGAGAAAACAATCCAGTGGTACGCGTCTAATGAGCGTTGGTGGAAACCTCTCGTAGGTAAGATGGATGTAGTCTGGTGACCCGCCACGGAGAGGATGCTTGTAACTGGTGCAGGTGGGCTTCTTGGATCTAAAATTGTAGATTTAGCTGAAGAACTCTACAACGTGACCCCCACACATAGTACTCATAAGATTTTTCCAAATTCAGTGCAGATGAATGTTAGGGATGCTGCTCAGGTTTTCCAAGTGGTTAGCAGCTGCAAACCCGATGTAGTTGTTCATGCAGCTTCTGAAACCAATGTGGATAGATGTGAGGTTGACAAAGATTTGGCGTGGAGTGTCAATGCTGAGGGAACTAGAAACGTTGCGGAAGCCTGCAGTAGAATTGGCGCTAAGCTTGTGTATATTTCCACAGACTATGTTTTTGATGGCGAAAAAGGGCTATACGTTGAGGAGGATCAACCTAACCCCATAAACAACTATGGATTAACAAAGCTGAAGGGAGAGGAATTTGTAAAGAAATACTGTAAAAATCATCTTATACTTAGATCAAGCGTAAACTACGGGAAGCATCCTGTTAAGCTAAATTTCGCATCATGGGTTATAGAGGCACTCAATAAACGAGAACAGATAAATATTGTTGACGACCACTGGAATTCACCTACACTCGCAGATAACCTCGCTGAAGTCGTATTGAAAACTGTTGAGGAGGATACGCGAGGCGTTTACCACTCATCTGGACGTGAAAGGATAAGTCGATACGAATTTGCCACCAAGATAGCTAGAATTTTTGATTTAGATGAGAATCTCGTTAAGCCGGTGAAGATGACGGAATTAACAGCCTGGGTGGCTAGGCGGCCGAGGGACTCATCTCTATGTGTAGATAGAATTCAGGAGAAGTTTAACTTTAAACTTTTAAATATTGATGAAGGACTAGCGATGATGAAGGGGGCATAAAACTTGAAGGGCATTGTCCTCCATGGCGGCAAGGGCAGTAGGCTGAGACCCCTAACTCACACAGGACCTAAACAACTAATCCCTATAGCAAATAAACCCATATCACAATATGTTTTGGAGGACTTGAAGGAAGCTGGAGTAGAAGACGTGACGATTGTATTAGGAGATATAGCTCCAGAACGAGTTATGGATTTCTATGGAGACGGATCGCAATTTGGCATGAAAATAAGTTATGTTCAGCAAGGTGAGCCGAAGGGAATAGCCCACGCGGTATCGTTGTGCAGAAACTCTATTGGCGAAGAGAGGTTTGTGGTATACCTTGGCGACAACCTAATTAAGGGTGGGATAAAGGCTTTCGCGAATGAGTTTTGTTCCTTAAACTTCGACGCCATGGTTTTATTATGCAGGGTTAAAAACCCTGAGGCATTTGGAGTTGCTGAATTGGATAAGAATGGGAGGCTTGTGAGGCTTATTGAGAAACCTAAAAAACCTCCAAGCAACTATGCGTTGGCCGGCATCTACTTCCTCACAGCCATGGTGTTCGATGTAATCAAAGACTTAAAGCCCTCTTGGCGGGGAGAACTGGAAATAACTGAGGCGATTCAAGCTCTGGTGGATGGAGGCTACAATGTTGAGGCAAGGGTGGTTTCAGGCTGGTGGAAAGACACAGGTACCCCAGAGGATATTTTGGAGGCAAATAGACTTGTCCTCGAAGATCTGGAGACAAACATAGCTGGAATCGTGGAGGAAGGCGCTTCCATACAGGGGAAACTTGTGGTTGGGAAGAATACTCGGGTGAGTAGGGGAAGTGTGGTTAGAGGCCCAGCGATAATTGGGGAGAACTGCGATATAGGTTCTGACATTTACATAGGCCCCTACACGAGTATAGGAAACAATGTTGTGATTAGAAGCGGGGAAGTGGAGAACTCAATAATAATGAGCGACTGCTTAATAGACTGCAAGAAAAGAATAGTGGACAGTATTCTTGGAGCTGGATCAAGGATAGTTTCAATAGAGAATAGTTTGCCGAAGGGCCACCGTTTCCTTCTTGGCGAACGCTCCTCCATAAGCATATAGGAGTAAACCTTCTCCAGAATACAGGAACAGCGCCGACTAAGTTTGGAAAGCTCTTTTAATTAAATTGCAGTATATATCGAAGAAATACTTAGGCGGACACCATGACGGAAACTAGTATTGGGGTTAGAGCTGCTAAGGGAACAGGTGTACTTATAGGTCAAAGCATCGTTAACGCTCTTCTGGGCACCATTTTTTTCATGTATATGGTTCGTGTCCTAACAAAAACTGAGGTGGGGGTCTATGGAGCTGCAACCCTAGCCTACACAGTCGGGATTACCATCGGCACCCTTGGGCTGGATTATGCAGTATCTCGCTTTATACCTACCTTTTACGGTCGTGGTGATGAAGCGGGCATAAAACTAATCGCTAAGCGGGTAACATTATTCTCATCATTTTCAGCAGTTTCTCTATCATTAATCTATTTTGCGCTCTCAGGTTTCCTCTCCAACTTTATGTTGGAAACATCAGCCTACACTAACATCTTTCAAATTTCAGCTCTCGTAGTTTTCACGGGAACTCTATCTTTTGCAGCTATAGGTGTTTTGCAAGGCTTTCAGAAGTTTACGCATCTAGCCATCTTCAGATTTGTCGCTCAGATTGCTAGGGTAGGGGTTTCTATTTGGCTTCTTTTCATTGGGCTAGGCGTAGCTGCAGTATTGTGGGGGTACATGCTCTTCTATCTAATCCTCATAGTATTAATTGCACTGATAGTTGTTGGAGCACTATCTAAAAGCTCAAGCTCCGACACTGGTACGCCTAGCAGTCCGCTTCCTGTTAGGTCTCTTCTAGCCTTCTCTCTTCCGTTGATGGGTTATCGCCTAGTTGAATACGCATCGAATTCCGTAGACCAATATATTGTTCTGGGGGCGTTAGGTGTTCAGGCATTAGGCGTGTATACTGTTGTATATACCGCCGCAACCTTCATCCTAACAGTTTTTGCTTTACCCTTCATCATGACATTGATTCCTAGCTTTAGTGAAATCTATGGTCGAACCGGAGCTGAAAAGGTTTCAGACACCCTTAAACACTCAACCCGATATGTCTCCATGTTCTTTATTCCAACCTCTCTAGGAGTAGCAGCAATATCACCACTAGCTCTTCATGTTCTAGGCGGAGTCCCTTACATTGAAGGCGCACTACCATTAGCTATTATTTGTATAGGTGCGTCAGTCTATGGATTCTCAATAGCCATTATCTCAGCTCTAACAGCATTAGGTGAAACAAGAAAGGTCATACTTGTCATCTCGATAGCTACCGTGATAGAGTTTGTTGCCTGCCTAGGTTTGACATCGATTTTCGCGGTTCCAGGCGCGGCTTTAGGCAGGGCTCTCATGTATCTCGCTATGTTGCTTCTCTTTATCTACGTAGGTTCTAAAGCTATACCTATAGGATTTGATGGAGAAGCGGTTTTTGGATCTCTTCTTTCCGCCTCGCTGATGGCAGTTCTTCTGTATTTTATTGCGTCACTGACAGATTTTCGGTTTATTCTTCTTCCCTTCTACCTCATCTTAGCAGCAATAGTCTACTTCTTAGGGCTTTCAGCTTTACGCATAATTAGGTTGGAAGACATACAACTTATGTGCAAGATTCTGCCTAGAGGTGAAACTCTATATTCTAAAATTGAACAGGCTGCAAAAGATCAGTCGCTTTTATCTAGGATTATCAGGTTGCTTTGCAAACTAAACTAAATAATACGTTTCACATAAAGCTGTATTTTCGTTACGAAATGAAGGTTTCCAACCCATGTATGAAGCAGTGTTCATGCAGCCTTTTTATGTTATGTGCCCGGTTCTCACCAGCCCCAAGCCTGAGCAGGTTAGATTCGGTCAATCCTTTTTCTGACCAGTCTCAACAAAACTAAACCAGTATTTTTTTATTTGAGTAGGTGAGGATTGATGCTAGTGGCTTTTAAGGTTAACCACTAGAGGCCTCTACTTATCTCGCTAACCTCACATCTGTTCAAGGAGAGATTAGTTTGCTATCAACGATTCAACTTGTGTTTTCTCACAGCTCTTATAGCTTCATTAATAACTATTCTTGATATAAACAGTCTACTCTTCTCGTAGAGGTCATTCAAAGCATTAATTGTTTCCTCAAGGCTTAACATCTTTTCCTTGAAAGCTCTGATAACGATTCCAACAGAGCCGTGGACTTCTATACCGATGCTTTCAGCAGCTTCCCTTGCATCCAAGTCATCGGTTAGAAATACTCGTTCTAATTTTCTTGAAAGATAGATTGCCTCCAGCTCAGGCTGACTAAGCTTCCATTTCTTCAGCTTACTCTTGAGTTTTGTTATATCTCGAGCATCATCCTTGCTGATACCAACGGTTTTCAGGTTTTTGAGAAACTTTATTTCAACTTCACCCAGCTTGCCAGATACGGTTACCTCGTCGAAAACACTCTGAGGAATAACTATTTCAGGGAATATCTCAAAAACTTTTAGAAGATTTATCTGAGCCAGATGAATTAAAGGCCCAGAGTTGCAGACGACGTTATGCACCTAAACCCCACTTAAGATCTTTCAGAACAGACTTTTTCTCTTTCTCAACTCTCTTAACAATGTCCAGACCAGCCAGCCTTACAGCTTCCTGACGTGAAATCTTTTTTCGCAGGTAATCATCAACAGCAGTCTGCTTAAGCAACTCCTTCAATCCAACCCTAAGAGCCTTGGCTAACACAGTTGAAGGGTCTTCCCTTCTCAGCTTGATTATCTCTTCCAATTCTTTCATTAGCTCAGTTTGGGGCATGAACTCACCTTTATGATAATTAGCATCCCTAATCTTAAATATGTTGACTTATGGATGAGCTGCGATTGAATGAAAATACTGATGATGTCAGACATACATTACAGTTCAAAGCCATTTCCAAAAACACTATCAATTTCCACCGATTTTCCCCATGGGGAAATCGACTGCCGTCATCCAAAAAATATGTAAACAAAAAACATGAAAACCATGTATAAACTAAATATTTTTGTCACTAAAGAACCCGATTAGATAGATCCACGCGCTAGAAAAGATGAAAGAGCTTCTTTGACTATATTCTCTTGTGGTTGGCCGGGTTCGGCAACAGGCTGACCTCTGCGGTCGGGCGCTAGAATGAACCTGTGTGGCGATGCGGCTCTTTGAATGCTCTATGCGGGCGGATAGGAGTTTGCCGCAGGTTTAGGCCAGCCATTAGGAGGGTGAAGGTATGAG
>Ga0315280_10000797_pt1 | contig 57314 bp, 53 predicted proteins | sample YL17G06_40_MG_FD_203697 | JGI IMG/M metagenome (GOLD analysis project Ga0315280, IMG submission 203697) | Sediment microbial communities from Yellowstone Lake, YNP, Wyoming, USA - YL17G06_40 | ecosystem: Environmental > Aquatic > Freshwater > Lake > Sediment | place: USA: Wyoming | collected... | reverse complement strand
TCACTCAGCGCTTGGCTATCGTTCACCGAATGTCTTTGAGGAGCTACTGCTTATTCAGGAGGGTAAGGCCTTACCCTGCCAGCCTCTCCTAACCTTATCTGTCCAATCATAGGGGTGCAGTCCAAATGGAGGACCAACCTCCGGCGTTATTTCACAGGCAAATCGTGCAACAAGATCCCCACACAATGTAAATCCTATTGGCGTCTTGAAGTCAAAGCGTGTTATGTAACCACTCCTAATTTGACCAATCAACGTTTGAATTAACACCTCCTCTAAGTCATTACGCCCATTGTACAGGAATACTATTTCTCCAGCTTTTGGACTGTTGGGGTACATTTTGTATTCTCGAGTAGCCTGTTCAGGCGGTCTAGGGCGGTCAAATCCCCAGAATATATGATACAGTTGAGGACAGGCCTGACGGTCATACCCAGCTACATGATAGCCTACATCATCTAGGCCAAGTTCATGGGGTCTATATTCATGCACAAGATAGTAATGGACTAACGAAGCTAGTTCATTAACCGAATGGCTTATGGCGGAAATCTTCTGCTTGTCGAGGAATTCTCCTATCTTATTCATATCCAAGGCTCCCCACGTTGTGACACAACCAACTCCAGGAAAAGAATAGGATTTCCTTCCTGTGTCGTATTCACGGTAGCCACTCTCAAAATCACGAGTAATTGCGCTATCTACGGTCATAACAATTAACTTGCTAGAGACGGCGGTAAAGGCTACAGTCATGAGCCCTCCTCTTAGCACTATTATAGAAATATACTGCATGCCGACCAATTCCAAGCAACGCTATCGGAGCTATCACCATCGCCTACTCTAAATTAGGCATCTGCTACTTGCCAAACCCTTTCATGTGTTTCCTCTACCTCTAGGGCGTTGCTCCCCATATCCGCTCCACACGCACGGACCCCCCTACGCCTTCAACCGCCATTCTGTAGCCATCTAAGGCTTGCGCTATTATGACGTTGGGACTCCAGGCATAATGATATAAGTATTTGTATTCAATCTGATGCCACGTTTGTCCATTACGCAGCTCATAAACCGAGTCCCCAGTCCATCCAGTGAATTTGCCATCTATCTGTGATTCGACAAATAATGTTAACCTCTTCACAAGAACAGTCTCGTCTACACCCTCCACTTTCATTTCGTAGCCCCTGGGAGTCTGATATATCATAATTTGGGGATTGTAGGAATAATGATACAGATACTTGTATTCGGCTTGCTGCCATATTTGGCCATTCATAAGCTTATAGATTGAGTCGCCATTCCATCCAACGAATTGTCCATTTATTCTTGATTCGATCACCCCGGTCAGTTCTTCAACAAGGACTGTACCTTGTACACCATCCACCTTCATTTCATAGCCTCTCGAAGTTCTGTAGATTGTAATTTGGGGACTGTAGGAATAATGATACAGATACTTGTATTCAACTTGGTGCCATATTTGCCCATTCAAGAGTTTGTAAACAGAATCCCCGTTCCAGCCAGTGAATTCTCCATATATCCTTGATTGGATTGTCGGCGTTGGCGTAGGTGTTGGTGTACGTGTCAGCACAGGCGTACGTCTTAGCGTAGGTGTTGGCGTTGGCCTAGGCGTAGGTGTTGATGTTACGGAGGCTGTCTGAGTACATGATATTGCTGGGATGAGCAAGCCCAGCAATACAGCTATGACAATAGCATGCGGTATAACCCTTCTCATCCCCCCCGACTTTTCACCTGCGACTTGCCCATAAGTATAACCCTATCTATCAAGCCATGGCAAGACCCTTTTACGTCCCCAGCAGGCATGTTGAAAGCCTTTTCAGAGGTGGTCGATTAGCAGGTCTGGCTATTCTTTCATTTTGCTAAAAGGCTGATAAAAGGCGGATCAGCAAAACCCCAGCAAAACTAGACATCAACCCAATTAATCAGTATAATTCCGAGTTTGGGAGAGGTGTCCGAGTGGTTTATGGTACCGCTCTCGAAAAGCGGTGTTGTCGTGAGGCAACCGTGGGTTCGAATCCCACCCTCTCCGCCATGAGAATCTGAAGAGCTCAAAGTATTGCCGTCAGGGCGGCCAGTGCGGAGAGGTGCTGGAGTGGCCTATCAGGCACGCCTGGAGAGCGTGTGATCGAGTAATCGGTCCGCGGGTTCGAATCCCGCCCTCTCCGCCAGTTGAAGAAATGGAAGAACTATACTACCAAATTTTTGAGGCGTTGCCCAGACAGGGGCCGGGCGACGAGCGATCGACGAAAAGAGCTTTTCATAAGCTCGCCGGATTGCCCGAGCATCCCGAAATACTGGATGTAGGGTGCGGAACAGGCATGCAAACGCTCGTATTAGCGAAACTGTCAACAGGGAATATTACCGCTCTGGATAACCACGCTCCGTTTATTGAGAAGCTCAAGCGCAATGCCCGCAGGGCGGGCTACGCGGAGAGAATCCACTGCGTGGTCGGGGATATGAACTCAATGAATTTCCCAAAGCGAAGCTTTGATGTGATATGGTCCGAGGGGGCAGCCTTTGTCATGGGGTTTAACAATGCCCTCAAGGCATGGAGGCCGCTCTTGCGCCCCAAAGGATATATGGCGCTCAGCGAGCTGGTGTGGTTCAAAAAAAGAGTGCCCAAAGAGGTAAAGGACTTCTTTGCCCGGGAATATCCGGATATGAAGCACTACGAAGATATTTACCCTGTCATCGAATCATCTGGGTACAAGATGATTGACTATTTCCCGCTGCCGGGTGAGTCATGGTGGACGGATTACTACACACCGGCGGAGAAAAAGCTAGTTGCCATGAGGCGCAAGTACCAAAACGATAAGAAGACGCAGGCAATATTTGATTCGTTTCAGTTGGAAATCGATATGCACAGGAAATACTCTCGATACTACGGATATGGTTTTTATATTATGCAGAAAGCAAAATCATGAAGAGTCAAGCCTCAATATCAGAAACAAATCACAAAAGAGCTTTTAAAAGTAGAACATTACGAGTATGATACAGACGAGTGCCGCAATATCGCCATCGGGAAGGTTATTGAGGCTATAGGCTCGTATTCCAGTCAGTTGAACGACAAGAAGGCGGTTATCGAGTTCGCTCAGCGGCAGACTAAGAATACACGCAACGCCACCAGGAAGAAAGCCGAACGGTTTCTCAAAAAAACAAATAAGGATTGAAAAATGCCAGTAATCGCTGTCATCGGGGGACAATGGGGAGACGAAGGCAAGGGAAAGGTAGTAGACCACCTCGCTGAGAAGGCTAAGGTCGTGGTGAGGTTCTCCGGCGGGAACAATGCCGGGCATACTGTAATCAATCAGCTCGGCGAGTTCAGAATGCACCTTATCCCTTCGGGCATCTTCTATCCCGGCGTGACCTGTCTCATCGCCAACGGCGTGGTCATCGACCCTGCCGCTTTTCTGGGGGAACTCGAAACCCTCAAGAAGGCCGGCATCAGCGTAAGCAACCTGTTCATCTCCGACCGTGCCCACGTCATCATGCCCTATCATATCCTTCTCGACGGCCTGGAGGAGAAGTCGCGGGGCAAGGGAGCCATAGGCACCACGCTCAAAGGCATCGGCCCTGCCTTCGTGGACAAGATAGCCCGCATGGGGATACGCATCTGCGACCTGCTCGATAAGGAAAATTTCAAGAATAGGCTCAGCTCCGTGCTGGAATATAAGAACAACGTGCTGGTCAAGCTGTATGGTGCCGCCCCCCTTGCCCTGGACGAGGTCTACCAGAAATACGTTAAGTACGGAGAGCAGTTGGCTCCGTTCGTCCGGGAGACTGACGTGATAATGAGAGAGGCGCTCAAAAAGGGCGAGATGGTACTGCTCGAGGGGGCGCAGGGGAGCATGCTCGACCTGGACTTCGGCACCTACCCCTATGTGACCTCGGCCGCGATGGGCGGGGCATCCCTGTCCATGGGTCTGGGTATAGGTTCGAGGAAAATCGACAGCGTTATCGCCGTGTTCAAGGCCTACACCACCCGGGTGGGGGGCGGGGCTTTCCCCACAGAGCTTCACGATGAATGCGGGAACCAGATCAGGGAGCGGGCGCACGAATACGGCACCACCACGGGACGACCCCGTAGGTGCGGCTGGTTCGACGGCGTCGTCGCTCGTTTCAGTTCCGAGGTCAACGGCCTCACCTCAGCCGCCATAACCCGCTTCGACATCCTGGACATTTTCCCCACTATCAAGGTCTGCACTGCTTACAAAATCGGTAACACGACATATCACCGCCCTCCGGCGAATCAGGCGCTGTTTGAGAAATGCCAGCCGGTCTACGAGGAGCTGCCGGGCTGGCAGACCCCGACCAGCGACATCCGCAGCTTCAAAAAGCTGCCATCTCAAGCCCAGGCCTACGTGAAGAAGCTGGAGGAACTCATCGGCTGTCCGGTGAGCCTGGTCTCCGTAGGACCAGCGCGAGAGCAGACAATCATAGTCAAACCCATCCCGTAACTTCAGCAGGCTCCAGCCCAGATTCCCATGTCATTGCGAGCCCGCCAGAGGCGGGCGAAGCAATCTCACCGCTCCCCTTCGTGCCAACGAGTACGCGGAGATTGCTTCGTCGTACGCCAGAGGCGCACTCCTCGCAATAACATTTAGGTTGAGGCTGGGGGTAATGCGGCTTGGCAAACCTCGTTTGTTCGTGTTATAATTCTTATTTGGTTGTGTCCATATAATCAAGGAGGGAGATTAAAGGATGGCAACAGCAGAGAAGCCGCAAGTAACCTTCGGCAAGATTACCGATGAAGCCCTGGCCGCTATGCGAGCCAAATTCGGTGTGCCCTATTACATGATTCGGCAAAACGAAGCAGCTTCAAAGGACGCCATAAGGCAGTTCTGCAACGGCATAGGCGACGATAATCCCCTGTATCGCAACCCTGAATACGCTATAAGGACCAGGTGGGGACATATCTTAGCGCCGCCCACGTTCCTTTATGCTGTGGCCTGCCCCCAGGGAATGGAGGGGCTGCCCGGGGTGCACGCCTTCTACTGCGGCTGCAACTGGGAGTGGTCAAAGCCTATACACATCAACGACGAGCTGACCTGCGTCGACTACCCCATCGACCTGATAGAGAAGCATGGCAAAATGGGCGGACGCCAGTTCCTGCAGATCGGCAGGACAGTATATTACAACCAGAGGGGCGAGGTTGTAGGCACCCAGAAGAGAGAGACCATGCGCGTTGAGAGGCAGCAGGCCAAGGAGCGAGGCAAGTACGCCGGTGTGACGAAATACGTATATACGCCGGAGGAATTGCGGAAAGTTGACGAGTCATACGAGAATGAGGAGGTCAGGGGAGCGAATCCCCGCTTCTGGGAGGACGTCAATGTAGGCGATCCGGTAAGGCCTGTCACCAAGGGGCCGCTGGGCCAGACAGACATGGTGGAGTTCTGGGTCGGCATCGGCGGCGGCCAGGGTGCGCACCGCATACGCCGCACGTATATGAAGCGGCATCCCAAGTGGGGCATCAAAGACGCCAAGTCAGGCATACTCGAGCCCATGGCGGATGTCCACTATGAGTCGGACAAGTCAGATGCCATAGGTGTGCCCGTAGCCTACGACCTGGGTATGCAGAGGTTCTGCTGGGCCGGACACGTCATCACCAACTGGATGGGCGACGAGGGCTTCCTGAAAAAGCTGAGCGCCCGCTGCATCCTGTTCAATGTGTTCGGAGACACGCAGTTCGTCGGCGGCGCCGTGGCCAAGAAGTGGACGGAAGGCGATGAGTACCTGGTAGAGATCGCGATTAAGACCGTAAACCAGAGAGGCGAGGAGACCATGCCCGGCAAGGCAGTGGTATCGCTGCCCTCGAAGGTGAAGTGGGTCTAGAAAGTTAAAAGAGGATTAACCTTTAGCAGCGCCCGCCGACGGCGGGCGCTGTCATTTTGTCCCAGAGGATATCGCTGAACTCAAACACAGGGCCGTCTTTGCAGACCAGCTTGCGTCCCTGCTTAGTTTCAATAGAGCAGCTCAGACAGGCGCCGACACCACAACCAAGCACCGTCTCCAGAAGCACCTGTGTCGGTTTATTCCCCAACTTCTTGTTCATCTTAGCTATTGCCCGGTACATGGGAAGCGGGCCGCATACGAAAACCTGGTCAGCCTCTGAAATGAACTTGGGCATGATATCGGTTACCATACCCTTCTGCCCCAGCGAGCCATCTTCCGTGGTGATAATAGCCTTGATCCCCCGCGGCAGCAGGCGTTCCGGATATATCTTGGCTGCATTCTTTTCCCCTATAATCAGCCTGAACTTGAGTCCTTTAGCTCTAGCATGTTCAGCTAAAGCCAACAACGGAGCAATGCCCACGCCTCCCGCGACCAAGAGCAGGTTTCGCGACGAAGGATAAATTTCAAAGCCGTTGCCCAGCGGCCCGAGAAGGTCTACAAGCTCGCCCGCTTTGCGCTGCGAGAGCCATTCCGTGCCCCGCCCCACCACTGAGTAAAGAAGGGAGATACCATCCTTAGATATACGGTGGATGCCCAGAGGACGCCGCAGCGGCATATCGTAACCTTCGCCGCAGCGCACCATGACATACTGCCCGGCATGAGCGAGGGAAGCTATTTCAGGTGCCCTAACGCGCATTAGGTAAACGTTGGGCAATATCCTGGTATTGGATTCTATGCGCGCATTAACCAGCTTCATTTGTTTTAATTTATCCCAGATTGGTCTTTGTTCGACTGTCCTTTGTGGGTTTTCCTGTATTCGGGCAGCGGCTCAACGCTGACTAACTGGCTTCCAGCGATGAGCGCATCTACAGCAACCTTTGCGGTGTCCAGGGATGTGAAACAGGGTATGCGCCGCTCCGCGGCAGCACGGCGTATCTCGAAGCCATCTCTCATTGGTACGCGGCCGCCTGTCGGCGTATTCACCACGACATCGACGGTACCGTCCTTGATTATATCAATTACGTTGGGATGGCCTTCGCTGATTTTTTTGCTGATCATGGTCACAGGCAATCCTGCAGCCCCCAGCATGGCAGACGTTCCCTCTGTCGCATAGAGCTTATATCCAATCTGGGCAAGCTTCTTTGCCACAGGCAAGGCGAAGGCTTTGTCTCTATCCGCTATGCTGAGCAATATCGAGCCTGCAGGCGGCAGAGCCAGTCCCGCAGCCAGCAGCGCCTTTGCTAGAGCCGCATTGAAGTTATAGTCTATCCCCATCACCTCGCCCGTCGATTTCATCTCCGGCCCCAGATAGGTATCAACTCCCGGGAGTTTGGACATGGAGAATACCGGGGCTTTGATCCCCACCAGCTTCTGTCTCTTCCATAATCCCGTGGAGTAGCCCTGCTCCTTGAGGCTCATGCCCAGCATCACTTTGGTCGCTACCCTTACCATGGGCACGCCGGTGACCTTGGAGATGAAGGGAACCGTTCGGCTGGAGCGCGGATTTACCTCCAGGATGTAAACGGTTGAGCCTGAACCGCCGTTACGCATAATCACATACTGGACATTCATCAGCCCCTTGACTCCGAGCGCAAGTCCGATGCGGACAGCATAGTCCACCATGGTATTGATCTCCTGCTCGGTGAGGTTCAGGCCAGGATAGACCGCCATGGAGTCGCCGCTGTGCACTCCGGCGCGCTCTATATGCTCCATTATGCCCGGAATAAGGACGGTCTCGCCGTCGCATATGGCGTCGACCTCGGCTTCCTTGCCTTCCAGATATTTATCTATGAGCACAGGCTTCTCGGGGTCGAGCTCAATAGCACGTTCCATGAGCACGGCGAGCTCGCCGGGCTGGTAGACAATCTCCATCGCCCTGCCGCCTAGCACGTAGCTAGGACGTATCAACACAGGGTAGCCGATATGCTGGGCGGTGGTCAATGCATCCTCCAGAGTGAATACGCCAGCCCCGGGAGGCTGTGGAATGCCCATCCTGCTCAGGAAGTCCTCGAATCGTTTGCGGTTCTCGGCAAGGTCAATAGTTTCAGCGCTGGAGCCGATTATGGGCAGGTTGGCGCGTGCGATAGGCTGCGCCAGATTTATCGCAGTCTGCCCGCCGAACTGCACAATCGAGGGCGGAGCACTGTCCCCATTCTCATCGTTCGCCTCGTTCTCCAGCATATCCCTGACGCTCTCTTCGTCGAGTGGCTCGAAATAGAGACGGGTGCTGGTATCGAAATCAGTGGACACTGTCTCAGGATTGGAATTCACCATTATGCTCTTGACGCCGGCTTCCCGTAGAGCCCATGCCGAGTGCACGCTGCAGTAGTCGAACTCGATGCCCTGCCCGATGCGTATGGGGCCCGACCCGATAACCACTGCCTTGCGCCCACTTAGCGGCTCCGCCTCATTCTCCGTCTCATAAGTGCTGTAGAAGTAAGGGGTCTCGGCAGCGAACTCAGCAGCGCAGGTATCCACCATCTTGTATACCGGGCATATCTTCCAGTTTCGGCGCAGCTCCCTCACCTGCTCGGGCAGCCTGTCAGCCAGAGTGCCTATCTGTTCGTCGGAGAAGCCCAGCCGCTTAGCCTCTCGCAGAAATGCCGGTGTCAGTTTCTCGGAGAGAAGGCGCTTCTCCATATTGACGATATTCTGGAACTTCTCCATGAACCAGGGGTCGATGCCCGTCCGCCGGCACAGGTCTTCTACGCTTGCCCCGCGCCTTAGTGAAGCCATCAGCGCCCAGAGCCTGAGGTCGTTTGGCTCGAGGGGATAAGAGTGACCATCCTTCCAGCGCCGGTCCTCCCAGAGCAGCGACTTGCCCCCAATCTCCAGCGACCTCACTGCCTTCTGCAGCGCTGCTTCGAAGGAGCGGTCTATAGCCATAGCCTCGCCTGTGGACTTCATCTGGGTTCCGATAATGCGGTCACCCGAGGCGAATTTGTCGAAGGGCCAGCGCGGCATCTTAACCACACAGTAATCTATAGTGGGTTCGAAGGCGGCGGTGGTCTTGCCCGTAACCTTGTTGGCTATCTCGTCCAGCCGCCTGCCCACGGCTATCTTGGCTGATACCCGCGCTATGGGGTAGCCGGTAGCCTTGCTTGCCAGCGCCGAGCTGCGGCTCACGCGTGGATTGACCTCGATCACATAGTAAGGGTTTCCCTTGCCCTCCCTCGGCTCGATAATAGGATGAGGCTTCAGTGCAAACTGTATGTTGCACCCTCCCTCGATGCCCAGGGCCCTGATGATCTTGATGCTGGCGGAACGCAGCATCTGGTATTCCTTGTCGTTCAGGGTCTGGCTGGGTGCGACCACTATGCTTTCCCCGGTGTGGACGCCCATGGGGTCTATATTCTCCATGCAGCAGATGGTGATGCAGTTATCAGCACCATCTCTCATCACCTCGAACTCTATCTCTTTCCAGCCTGTGAGGCACCTCTCCACAAGCACCTGGTGAATGCGGCTGGCGGCAAGCCCCGAAGAGACAATCTGCTCCAACTCCTCCCATGTTTTGGCGATGCCGCCGCCTGTGCCACCCAGTGTATAGCCCGGCCGAATCACCAGAGGCAGGCCAATCCTCTGCGCCGTCTGCCTCGCCTCTTCCAGGGTATTCACGGTGGCGCTGTCGGGCACAGGCTCGCCGATATCGAGGAGCAGCCTCTTGAACAACTCGCGATCCTCAGCCTTACGTATGGTGTCAATTGATGTACCCAGAGGGCGCACATTGTATTTATCGAGAATGCCCGCTTCGGCGATTTCCACGGCGAGGTTGAGCCCGGTCTGCCCGCCGATGGTGGGAAGGAGTCCATCAGGCCGCTCGCGGGCAATTATGCGCTCCATTATCTCGACCGTGAGCGGCTCGATATAGACTATGTCGGCTATGCCCTCATCGGTCATGATAGTGGCGGGGTTGGAGTTCACCAGCACCGAGGTAACACCCTCCTCGCGCAAAGCACGACACGCCTGGGTGCCGGAGTAGTCGAACTCCGCCGCCTGCCCGATGATGATAGGCCCCGAGCCGATTACAAGTACTTTAGAGGGTTTAGAAGCGATCACTCTAATTCATCCATCCCATATGCTTATCGTCAATCTTTACGAACTGTCGCACACCCTTCCCTTGTAAGATAGTGGGATCGATTGGATTCCATGCCCACGGATTGTGATAGACTTCCAATTCGCTTTGTATTTCTTCGTAGGTAAACCTCTCTCGATAGATTCCTATAGCACTCAAGTGTCTATTCATTTTAGGGCGAGTAAAGCCATCAAGTTTACGGAAAAATATTGGTCCCCCTAATGTCCCGTCACTGGAGCGAGAAAAACGAACTCCAAGGTTCCCCAGCAGGACATCCAGCATGTGGTCCTCATGGATCGGGAATTGAGTCGCAGAACACAAAATGACCAGGAAGGGCTTGCTACCTTTGCTCGCTTTGCTCGGTTTCTCAAAGGCTTTTTTGAGCGAGTGGTGTATGTAGTCCTCTTTTTGCTCCAGTCTTCCTTCGGTGCTAAAGATACCGATGTAACACCCTCGTGATGTTGGGGAGGCTTGAATTTCAAGATATAGCCCTGTCTTATCATCTACATAATCAGGCAGTCTTATCGGTTGGTTCATTGGGCCTATCTTGCTAAGCTCTCCCTCCAGAAACATCTTAAATCCCTTCCCACTAAAAACATCGGCCTTCCCCAACTCTTTCATGTGCACATCAAGCATGAACGGAAATGTCACCCGTTCTGCGTAACGGCTTAGCTTTTCTTTAACACGCCACTCCAAACATTCCTCCGCTCGAGGAACAATAGTTTTGACCTCAACAAAAACTGGCTTCCCCAAGTTGCCTGAAACAATTTCAAATTCCCCAATTCTCCCCTTTGAACCTTCCGGGTGCCAGCGCAACGATCCCTTACCAAAGCTGTTCTCCAAACACCTCGCACATTTCAGCTCATTGATAGCTGCTTCAAAGGTATCCCTGTCACCTTTTCTCAATCTCGAATCCAAATCAGCATCCTTCAACTTATATCTGATAGCCAATTCCAAACAATCATTTACATGCTTGCGCCACACCTCTGTCTCTGGATGTTGTTCACATAGAAGACTGTGCAAAAAGTTCTTCTCCCCTTCTCGCTGCGAAAGAGAACTTACGAAATCAGGAGGAAAGAAGCATTCGAGGGCACTAGATGATTGTTCCATAACTACAACTATTTCCCCTTCACCATCTCCAGAAACTGCTGGAACAGGTACACGTTATCTCGAGGACCTGGGGAGGCTTCCGAGTGGTACTGGATGGAGAATATGGGCAGCTCGCAATGCCGAAATCCCTCCACTGTATCATCGTTCAAGTTAACCTGGCTCACCTCCAGCCCGTCCCTTAAGCCGTCAGCATCCACCGCATAGCCATGATTCTGGGCCGTTATGTAAACCCGACCCGTCTTCAAGTCGCGCACGGGATGATTCGCACCACGATGACCGAACTTGAGCTTGAAAGTCTCGGCACCGAAGGCGCGCCCGATGAGCTGGTGACCCAGACATATCCCCATGATGGGCTTGTGCCCCACCAGCTTCTTAACCGTCTTTACCATATAGTCCAGCAGAGCGGGGTCGCCCGGGCCGGGCGAGAGCACTATGCCATCCGGCTTGAGCGCCAGTATCTCCTCCGCTGTGAATGTGCAGGGAACTGCTGTAACGTCGCAACCCATGCTGTGCAGAATGCGCAAAATGTTATACTTGAGGCCGCCGTCGACAACCACTATGCGATATTTGCCGGCCACATCGGGCTCTGCCAAGGGATTCCACTTATAGGCAGTCTCAGCGGTCACTCTTCTCACAAAGTCTATATCATCGTAGCGCCTTACATTTCTGAGCCGCTTGCATGCCCCTTCTTCGCTCTCGTCCGATGTAATCGTTCCCATCATAACGCCTACAGTGCGGAGATGGCGGGTGATAGCGCGGGTATCCACGCCTTCAATGCCCGGGATACCCATCTTTGCCAAATATTCACTCAACGTGCCCGTGCTTTGCCAGTGGCTGGGCTCATCGCAGTGCTCGCGCACCACGAATCCACTCACCTGTATACGCCTGGACTCGATATCATCGGGGTTTATGCCGTAGTTGCCGACAAGGGGATAAGTGAGGACCACGATCTGCCCGGCGTACGACGGATCAGTCAGCATCTCCTGATAACCCGTCATGCTGGTGTTGAATACTACTTCGCCGTTGCCCCGCACCGCCGCACCAAATGCGTATCCCTGATAGGCCGAGCCATCTTCCAGAACCAGAATCGCCCTTTTTCTTTCGCCCATCACACCCATCAAATTCCCAGCAACCTACCGCACATTCGAGCCGCGTATTATGTCCGCATGATATTCCTGGAGACTTTTAACCTTGCCGTGTCCTTTCCGGTAAGCCTCGATCCCTTCAGCAGCGGCAACCGCCGCCCTGGTAGTGGTGATATAGGTCACGCCGTACTTTATCGCCGCCTTCCGGATATAAGAGTCGTCAACAGCACTAAGCCTGCCGCTCGGCGTATTGACCACCAGTTGTATCTCCCCGTTCTTTATCGCATCGGTTATGTTGGGACGCCCCTCGTGCTGCTTCAGAATCAATTCCGAATCGATACCGTGCGCTGCCAGATAGTCTCTTGTCCCTCTGGTCGCCTTGATGGCAAATCCCAGCCGGGAGAAGGCAAGAGCAACTTCCAGCGCCCCTGCGCGGTCCGGCTCCGCCACAGTGATAAGGACGGTGCCCTTCTCAGGCAGCCGTTGCTTGGCCGCCTCCTGTGCCTTGTAGAATGACAGGCCGGGGTTATCCGCCATGCCTAAGACCTCTCCTGTGGAACGCATTTCGGGGCCCAGCACCGGGTCTACCTCAGGGAACATGTTAAAGGGGAATACCGCTTCTTTGACACCGTAATGCGGGATCGTCCTGCGCCGTACTCCCAGCTCCTTAAGCTTTCTGCCCAACGCCAACTGGGTGGCTATCCGTGCCATAGGTATATTGCAGACCTTGCTCACTAGCGGTACGGTGCGGCTGGCGCGCGGGTTTGCCTCCAAAATATATACCTTGTCCTTACAGATGGCGTACTGGATATTTATCAGCCCCACAACATTCAGGTGAAGCGCAATCTTCCTGGTATATTCCTCGATGGTGTCTATATGTCTCTGGGGAATGTGAACCGGCGGTATCACGCAGGCTGAGTCGCCGGAATGAACCCCGGCGAGTTCGATGTGCTCCATGATGGCTGGAACGAAGGCATCGGTTCCGTCCGAGAGAGCGTCGGCCTCTGTTTCGATGGCATTCTCGAGGAATTTATCGATTAGAATGGGGCGCTCGGGGGATATATCTACCGCCGCTTCGACATATTTCCGCAGCATCTCGTCGTCATGGACTACCTCCATCGCTCGTCCGCCCAGCACGTAGGAGGGGCGAACCATGAGGGGGTAACCGATTTTTCTAGCGATGACAAGGGCTTCGTCAATATTGCTGGCCATGCCCGATTCAGGCTCAGGTATGCCCATCTCTTTCATGACTTTGCGGAACCGGTCACGATCCTCGGCAAGGTCAATAGCCTCGACGCTGGTGCCCAGAATTTTGACCCCTGCGGCCTCGAGCTCGGCCGCTATGTTCAGCGGCGTCTGACCTCCGAACTGGCAGATGACGCCAATCGGCTTCTCCTTCTCATAAATCTGTAGCACATCCTCCACCGTCAGCGGTTCGAAGTACAGTTTATTCGAGGTATCGTAGTCGGTCGATACAGTCTCAGGGTTGCAGTTGACCATGATGGATTCCACTCCCTCGTCGCGGAGCGTAAAGGCTGCGTGCACGCAGCAGTAGTCGAACTCAATCCCCTGACCGATGCGGTTGGGGCCACCGCCCAGAACCATAACCTTGCGCGCCTTGCTCACAGGTACCTTGTCCGGCGCATTATAAGTAGAGTAGTAATAAGCGGCATTCTCTACCCCGCTCACTGGCACCGCATCCCATGACTCGACGACGCCCAGACCTGTGCGTTTAGCTCTCACCTCGGGCTCGGGCACTCCCTGGATCTGGGAGAGATACTTATCTGCGAAACCGTCCTTCTTGGCCTGCACCAGGAGCTTATCCGGCGGCAGCTTGCCCTTGTATTTGAGTAGCTGCTCCTCTAACTCTACCAGCTCCTTCATTTGCTGGATGAACCAGGGCTTGATATAGGTTTTACGATAGAGGTCGTTGACATTGGCGCCCTTACGCAGGGCTTCATACATAATGAATTGGCGCTCGCTGCTGGGCTCGTTAAGCAGGCGCATCAGCTCTTCGAGCGACTTCTTGTGAAAGTCCTTAGCGAAGCCCAGGCCATATCTCCGGTTCTCCAGCGACCGTATTGACTTTTGAAACGCCTCCTTGTAGTTCTTACCGATGCTCATCACCTCTCCCACAGCGCGCATCTGGGTGCCCAGCTTATCTTCCACGCCCTTGAATTTCTCGAACGCCCAGCGGGAGAACTTGACAACCACATAGTCGCCGGAGGGCGTGTACTTCTCCAATGTACCCTCGCGCCAGTATGGTATCTCGTCCAGGGTCAGGCCGCCTGCCAGCATGGCAGACACCATAGCAATGGGGAATCCTGTCGCTTTAGATGCCAGTGCCGAGGAACGTGAGGTGCGCGGGTTAATCTCAATCACCACCACCCGCCCGGTCTCCGGGTCGTGGGCAAATTGTATGTTAGTGCCGCCGATGACCTCAATGGCATCAACGATATCATAAGAGTATTTCTGAAGGAGTTTTTGCAGCCCGGGATCGATCGTCAGCATGGGCGCAACGCAGTAAGAATCTCCCGTGTGCACACCCATGGCGTCAACATTCTCGATGAAACACACGGTAATCTTCTGCCCCTTGGCGTCCCTCACTACCTCCAGTTCCAGCTCCTCCCATCCTAACACCGACTCCTCCACCAGAACCTGCTTGGCTATACTGGCGGATAGGCCGCGGCTGCCTACCGTGCGCAGTTCCTCCACGTTATAGACCAGCCCGCCTCCAGTGCCGCCCATGGTGTAGGCAGGACGCAGCACAACCGGATATCCCAGCCGCTCGGCAATGCGCTCCATTTCCTCGACAGAATAAGATATCTCGCTCTTGGGCATGGCGATGCTCAGACGCTGCATGGTCTCCTTGAACACCTGGCGGTCCTCGCCGCGCTCGATAGCGTCGACATTCACACCGATTACCTTGACGCCGTATTTCTCCAGCACTCCCGCTTTGTGCAATTCCGAAGAAAGATTCAGGCCCGTCTGCCCCCCGAGGTTGGGCAATAAAGCATCAGGCCGCTCCTTCTCAATGATTCTGGTCATGGTCTCCAGGTTGAGAGGTTCGATGTACGTCTCATCTGCCATGCCCGGGTCAGTCATAATCGTGGCTGGATTAGAATTAACCAGCACGATCTCGTAGCCCAGCTTCCGCAGTGCCTTGCAGGCCTGTGTGCCCGAGTAGTCGAACTCGCAGGCCTGTCCTATAATTATGGGCCCGGAGCCGATAATCATCACCTTCTTAATGTCTTTGCGTCTCGGCATTCATATCTCCTTTGCTAGCCTCTCAAGTTCTATATGCCTCATCCCGGATCGATATCCCTATCTCCTGGTTGAGAAACTCTCCATCTCTATATGCCACCGCGCCACCGAATAACGTTGCCATCACCTTGCCCTTGAGTATTGAGCCGGCAAGGGGCGTGTTCTTGCCTTTTGACACGAACTCCTCGGGGTTCACCGCCCATTCTTTGTTCGGGTCGAAGATTACTACGTCTGCCACTGCACCAGGTTTAAGCGTACCCAGGTCGGTCCGACGCAGAATTGACACAGGTTCGCAGGTGAGCTTTGAGATTAGCGCCACCAGGTCGAGCTTTCCCTGATGCACCAGCTTCATCAGGCTGCCCAGCGCCGTCTCGAAGCCGCTGATGCCGAAAGCAGCAGTGTTGAAATCGCAGTCCTTATCTCCGGCAGTGTGGGGAGCATGGTCAGTGGCAATGGCGTCGATTACACCCTCTTTCAAACTAACAATGAGCGCCTCAACGTCCTCCAAAGTGCGCAGCGGCGGGTTCACCTTGGCATTGGTGTTGTAGCCAATAACCGCCTCTTCGGTCAACGTCAGGTGATGCGGTGTGGCCTCGGCGCTAATCGAAATGCCCTCCTCTTTAGCAGAGCGGATAAGCTCTACCGAGCCCGCAGTGCTCACATGGGCGATATGAAGCCTGCCGCCCACAATTCGGGCAAGCCGTATATCCCGGGCTACCCTGCTCTCCTCGGCACAAGCGGGAATCCCCTTCAGCTTCAATTTTGTTGCAACTGGGCCCTCGTTCATCACCCCGCCCTGGCTGAAGGCAAGATCCTCACAGTGGTCTATGATGGGTAAACCCGATTCCTGACTGTATTCCAGAGCACTGCGCATGATATTTGAGTCCATCACCGGGCTGCCATCGTCACTGAATGCAACAGCGCCCGATGCGGAAAGCTCGCCGAGGTCGGCGAGCTTTCCGCCCTCTCGACTTTCCGTAACACAGCCTACAGGCAAGACCCGAATAACGCCTTCTTTATCAGCTATGCTCTTAACATATTCCACCACTTCTGCTTTATCTATGGGAGGTTTGGTATTAGGCATGCAGCAGACAGTGGTGAAGCCGCCCTTAGCCGCAGCGCGCGTTCCGGTTGCGATAGTCTCCTTCCCCTCGAATCCCGGCTGACGCAGGTGGCAATGCAGGTCTATGAAGCCCGGACAGACCACCATGCCCCGTGCCTCGATTACCTTATAATTTTCCGGTAGATGCCCACCTCGCTGCACGCTCAACCAGACAATTTCACCCCGCGAGATAAACAGGTCTCCCACAGCATCAATGCCCTGCGAGGGGTCGATTATGCGACCACCGCGAATGAGTATGTTCTCAGATAGACGCTTAGTCTTCACTGCTATATCCCTACGCAGCCCTCTTGCCTAACTTAAACCCGTGACGCCTAGCCTCGTCCTCCGAATCGAAGATGATAAGGTTCTCCGGCCTTATTCGATTGAGCATGAAGCTGTTCGCTTTGTAATACCTTTTTTTCTCCACAATGCCCTGGTGCCACTTGGAACTTGCTATGTATGGCGGATGTATCTCGTGTTCACAGTAGACACAGCGCAGTGTTAAAGGCTCTTTCGATACTATTTGAAACTCATGTCTCATGTATTCCCTTTCGGTCTCCTGCACCGAAACGCATTTCTCGTTCTGACATCTGACTCCAGTCTCACGCTTATAGACGTAGTAGTTTCTCTTCTGGGCGAAAGAAGGCACTTTTTTCTCAGGGACATCGACTGTCCTGCACCCCAGAAGGAGGGAGAGTAAAGCCATCCTGATAGGCACCCCGCGCGCCGCCTGTTTGAAGTACATGCTCCGCGGGTCGGCATCCATCTCGTAGGCAAGCTCGCCCACGCGAGGCAGCGGATGCATAACAATCGTCTCCTTAAATCCCTTCTCTTTGAAGAGCTTTCTGTCTACTACGGGGTAGTCCTTCTTCAAAGCCTCCGACGAAGGCTCCAGCCTTTCCTTTTGCAACCTGGTGACATAGAGAGCGTCTACGCCCTTCTCCAGCTCAATCTGGATACCGACGGCAGGTATGTTGGCAAGCTGATGCGGCCCGCTCGGCGTTACGTATATAGCCTCCACAGGGATAAGCCCCTTTCCTTCCTCATTTTTGGGGCCGTTGTATCGCTCCAGCCTGCCTGCATATTCTGTGGTCAGCTTCCTCATGACATGCTCCGGCATCTCAAAGCCTGGGCTGGGGCGGAAGTGCATGGTTGCCCCGAACCTGGCCAGAGCGTATGCCAGAGAATGCACTGTACGCCCGTACTTCAGGTCGCCCCAGAGGGCGATCTTCAGTCCTTCGAGCGTTTTCCTCTCCTTCTTGATGGTGTAGAGATCAAGCAACGTCTGGCTGGGGTGTTCATGTCCACCGTCGCCGGCGTTTATCACAGGTACGTCGGCATAGTCGGCAACCACCTTGGCTGCACCTTCCCAGGGATGCCTGATGACTATGATATCCGCATAGCTTCCCACCACCCTGGCCATATCGGCGATGCTCTCGCCCTTGGCCAGAGAGGTGTTCCCCATCTCCATCACGGAGATAACCCTTCCCCCTAGCCTGTTCATCGCAGTTTCGAATGACATACGCGTCCTGGTGCTCGGTTCGAAGAACAGGCTCGCCATAATCATGCCCCGACACACATTAGACTGCTCCCTGAGCCCTTCAGCCATGTCATCTGCCAGGGCGAAAACCGCCTCTATCTCCTGATTCGAGAGGTCTTCTATCGTTATCAGGTCCCTCTTCGCCAGGCTTATAACCATATCGCCCCCTCACTGAGCCTACATCGCTCCCTGTTTGGCCGTATTATTGTTGATAATCACCACCTCGTCCTTGCCATCCGTCTCCTTCAGCCTCAGTTGAATGCGCTCACCCTTCGAGGAAGGGATGTTCCTGCCCACGAAGTTTGCCCTGATGGGAAGCTCCCGATGCCCCCGGTCTATGAGAACAGCCAACTGAATGCGCTGGGGACGCCCGAAATCGATGAGTGCATCCATGGCAGCGCGGATGCTCCGGCCCGTGAACAGCACATCATCGACCAGGACCACGTTCTTGCCGGTGATGTCCGTCGGTATGTCGGTGGGGCGCAACACCGGCGGTGTTTCCAGGTATTGCAGGTCGTCGCGGTGCAGACCGATGTCGAGATTGCCCACGGGGACATCCACGCCCTCCGCTTTCTTCATCACCGCTGCCACGCGATGAGCCAGAGGCACGCCGCGGGTATGTACGCCGATTAAGACCAGGTTATCGCAGCCGCCGTTGCTTTCCAGGACCTCGTGAGAGATACGCACCAGCGCCCGCCGTATCTCGTCCTCCGACATAATCACTTTTTCAGGCATAAAAAAACCTCCACCTTCAAAAAGGTAGAGGTTTGCACTCCTTATTAGATTCGACCAGGTTGTGGGCTACCATTGCCCCTCCCTTTTCAGTCTCTCGGGACTGAATTAAAGGTTTTAACCCGTAAGAGATTATAACAGCTTTTTCACGGACATTGCAAGGGTTTTGGGGATAATTTTGTTAGGGGCTCAAAATTTTGAGCCCCTATGGTACGAATTTCGCGTCTATAATTGTAGAGCTGCTACCCCTTCAACTTCTTAATCACCCTAGGCAGAAGCGGCAGCAAATCGCTGGCTACCATGCCAGCATCGCCCAGCTCATCTTTCACCATCTCACCAGCCGCGCTGTGCAGGTAAACACCACAGCAGGCTGCATCGAATGGAGATAATCCCTGCGCAAGCAGCCCGGCGATAGCCCCCGATAGCACATCCCCGGTGCCTGCCGAGGCCAGGCCGGGGTTTGCCGCTGGGTTGAGCTTCGCTCTGCCGTCGGGCGCTGCAATAACCGTATAGGCCCCCTTGAGTACCACCACCTTCTGCCATTCAACTGCCTTCTGCTGTGCTATAGCCAACCGGTTCGCCTGTATCTCAGCAACAGAAAGATCGGTCAGCCTCGCCATCTCGCCCGGGTGAGGAGTAAGCACCGTGGGAGCATTGAGCAAATGCCACCAGTCGGGGATCTTCGCCAGCGTGTTCAACGCATCGGCATCAAGGACAACCGCGCGGGGCGGCGTGGACGTGGAGAAAAGAGAGGCCTTAACGAAATCCATGGTCGAATGATGCTGCCCCAGACCACAGCCCATGAGCAGCACATCGTAGTTCCTGAGTTCGTCTAAAAGAACAGAGGCTCCCTTGGCATGGATAACGCCCGGGTCGGCATCAGGAAGAATAACATAGGTCACCTCGGTCAGCTTTGCCGCCAGAATCGGCTGAAGGCTGCGAGGCGTGGCAAGGGTCACCAATCCGGCTCCGACTCTGGTGGCAGCGGCGCAGGCCAGATAGGCAGCCCCGATGTAATTTATCGAACCTGCAGCCACCATGACTTTGCCGAAAGTCCCCTTATTGGCGCTCAGAGGGCGTTTAGGCAGCACAGATTTGGCCCAATCCGCGGTGATAAGCTCGGTTCTGATGCCATCGGCTAGCTTGGGCGAAATCCCGATATCCGCCGTAATGAGTTTGCCCACCCTCTCCGCACCGGGAAAATTGAACAGCCCGACCTTGGGGTAACCCAGCGTGATAGTTACATCGGCGAAAAGACAAGCCTCGTCTACCGCGCCGCTGTCGGTGTCCAGGCCCGAAGGCAGGTCGACAGCGACCACCATGAGATTAGGACAGCCCCGCCTGAACCTATTAACGAACTCCAACATTTCCTTGATAGCGCCCTGAAGAGGGCGAAGCTTGCCGGTGCCAAACAGCGCATCTATTACTATCTCAGAAGTAGAAAGTGCATCATTTAAGGCGATCAAGCCTTTATCGGAATCGGCATCAGTGTATTTGAGGCCTCGCTCCTCGAGGAGCTTGAAGTTCTTGTCGCCCTCGGTGCGGCGCTTATAGAAATACAGGCTTACATCGGCGTCCCACTCGTAGAGGTGGCGGGCTGCGACCAGGCCGTCGCCGCCATTGTTGCCCGGACCTGCCAGAATCAAGACGGGGCAGCCGGCGACGCTGCCCCCTCGCAGCTTTCTGACCTCCTCGGCCACAGCCAGGCCAGCGTTCTCCATCAGCATATCCAGGGATATGCCAGCCTGCACAGACCCCTGCTCCAACATGCGCATCTGCTCACTGGTGACCAACTTCAAGGGGCTCCTCCTATCGCAGAGGCGATAGCATAGGCCCGGGAATGGGAAAGGCTAACAACAATCTCGGTTATACCCAGCTTCTTGGCGCGGGAGCGCGCCCTGCCGTGGAGGTGGACCAGGGGCGCGTTGCGCTTATTACGCAGGATTTCTATGTCGCGCCAGGAGACACCTCTCCTGCCTGTGCCTAAAGCCTTCATCACCGCTTCCTTGCCTGCGAATCGAACGGCAAGCTCGGGCACATGGTTGCGGCATAATTCAAGTTCCGCATCAGTGTACACACGGCTGAGGAATCTCTCCCCATAGCGGTTTATAGAGCGCTCCACGCGTTCTATCTCAACTATATCCACACCGAGATGATACATCGCCTCAAGAGCTAACTTGGGAATTTTTGTGCCTAAAAGTATACCACAACAAGGACGGTGGCACTACGGCAACCACCGAAAGTTGACTTTGGTATGCATAATTTGGTAGACTGTGCACTGCGCGGAAAGGGAAACCTCTATCAACAAATAGCTACAAACCACATCTTCTACAACTAAATATTCTTTAAAGGGGTAGAGTATGCCAGAAAAGAAGAAGCTGGAAGGATTCCTCCCTAAGTATCGAGTGCTGGATCTGGCTGACGAGAAGGGCGCCTATTGCGGCAAACTTCTCGGAGACCTCGGAGCCGAAGTGATAAAAGTAGAGCCCCCATGCGGGGACAAAACAAGGTTCCGGGGTCCTTTTTTTAAGAACGAGGTTCATCTTGAAAAGAGCCTGTTCTTCCTCTATTTCAACACCAGCAAGGGTTCCATAACCTTGAACCTCGAAGACACCGTGGGCCAGGAGATATTCAAGAGGCTCCTGGTAAAGGCAGATGTGGTGGTGGAGAGCTTCCCCGTAGGCTATCTTGCCAAGCTAGGGCTAGACTATCCGAAACTGAAAAAGGTCAATCCCAAGCTGGTGATGGCCTCCATCACTCCCTACGGGCAGATAGGTCCACTGAGCGGCTACAAGGCAGAAGATATCAACGTCATGGCCATGAGCGGCTACATGCAGCTTGTGGGCGAGCCGGACCAGGCCCCTCTGGTGCTCGGCGGCGAGCAGTCGTTCTATCCAGGCTCCCAGTTTGCCGCTGTGGGCATTATGGCTGCCCTTTTCTATCGGGATGCTGTCTCAGGCAAGGGACAGTACGTGGACGTGCCCATGCAGGAAGCGCTGATAAGCTACTGGCAGGAGCAGACGCCCGTTCCCATGTGGCACAAGACGAAAGAGAATAATACGCGTGTCGGCGCAATGGACGCCATGGTCACGCCCTGTGGCCTGTATCCCTGCAAAGACGGCTGGATATCGCTGTGCGTGGTAACCCCTCAGGAATGGGATACGCTTGCACAGTGGATACACGAGGTAACAGGCGATGACGAAGTCCTCAAAGATCAATACAAGGGAGGGCTTATCGACCGCATGCCGGTGCGCGATATGGTGAATGTGATGGTGATAAACTTCACTGAGAAGCTCAACGGACGCGACATCTTCCTCGAGGGCCAGAAGCGCAAACTGGTGGTCATGCCCGTGAACGATGTCCCTTCCCTGGTCAAAGACAACCAGCTTAACTCACGCGGCTTCTGGGTCGAGCTAGACCATCCTGTGGTAGGCAAGATGAAGTATCCCAAAGGAGCGCTGTACAGCGATGCCATCCCGGCACCCTCGAAGGCGGCGCCGCTGCTGGGCGAGGACAACGAGCGAATCTACTGCAAAGAGCTGGGATATACCAAGGAAGACCTGGCAGTGCTGCGTGCAACAGGTACCATCTAGAACATTAGAGAATGCGAGGAAAGGAAGGATAAGGCGATGGCCAAGAAAGCTCTCGAAGGCATTAGAGTCATAGAGTTCGGGCTTTACTTAGCGTTGCCTCTGGCGACACGGATGCTGGCCGCGCTGGGTGCCGAGGTCATCAAGGTTGAAACGCTCACCTCCCTGGATATGTCGTGGTTCGGCCCCATGTATGCGCCAGGCTCGCTCCAGCTCGAGTACAGGCCGCTCAAGAGGAATGTCACCCTGGACGTTCGCCAGCCCAGGGGCAAAGAGATAATGGAAGAGCTTATTAAGAACAGCGACATCTACGCCACCAACCTCGGCGAGGGTTTTTTGACCAAGTTTGGCCTGGATTTCAAGCACGTTCAATCGCTGAAGAAAGACCTCATTGTGTTGTGGCAGACCGGTCTGGGGAGTGTAGGGCCCTATGGAGGATTCAAGGCATATGGAAGGCTGATGCAGCATGCCTGTGCCATATCCACCATGTCGGGTACGCCGGACAGCCTCGGCGTAGCCAATATTTCGTATTCGGACTACCACACCTCGATGTTCAATGCCCTGGCATTGATAGGGGCACTGGAGAGGCGGCGCCGCACCGGTAAGGGCTGCTTCATAGAATGTCCGATATATGAATCCGGCGTAGTAACGGTAGGCCCGTCTTTCCTGGATTACCAGGCCAACAAGGTAGTCCCGGAGCGCAGAGGAAACAGGCACCGCTTCTTCGCCCCGCACGGCGCTTATCCCTGCCAGGGCAAGGACAGGTGGTGCACCATAGCAGTGACCAACGAGAGAGAATGGAAAGCCTTCTGCAACGTAATCGGCAATCCTGCCTGGACAAAGTCACCGAAGTTCGCCACCGCTGCCGACAGGGTCAAGAATGCCATGGAACTGGACAGCCTGATTGAAGACTGGACGCTGCCGCGCGACGCCTACGAAGTCATGGACGAGATGCAAAAGGCCAGTGTGCCGTCAGGAATCGTGGCCAAGGGCGAAGATATGGCCAGCAGCGAGCACCTCTGGAGACACAAGTTCTATTATGAGACCGACTTCTATTCCGCCGACTTTGAAAAGCCGGGAATAAAATGGCCGGTGGCGGGCAAAACAGTAACCTGGAAGGAGCCGGTGTATATGTCTGAAACCCCGTGCATATTCGGTCCCATGCACAAAGTCGGGCAGGACAACAACTATGTCTATGGCAAAATCTTAGGCATGTCAAAGGAGGAGATTAAGAAGCTAACTGAAGAGGGCGTGTTCAAATAAACCCATAAAGGGTCATAATTATAAAATTTCATCAAGGAGGAAATCTTATGCCGACAAAAGTCAAGAAATTGACCAACCCCAAAGCCATCGACATGGAGTGTTTGATGTGCACCAAGGAGGGTGCGCTCAGTAAAGATCCGGGGATGGTTGAGATGCTGGCCGCCTATTTCAAGACAATAGGACTGCGCGAAAAGACCGAGAACGAAATGGCGCAGGACTGGCGCGATGCCGGCGTCCAGGTGGTGATTATGAGCCAGACCCACAAACTGTTCGGCTTTAACGAGTTCGAGAAGATAAAGGAAAGGCACAACTACATAGGTCAACTCAAGAAAGATTATCCCGATGTTGTCCTAGGTTTCTGGCTCGGTATTCCTATACCGGACTTCGGTATCTGGAAAGCGCTGAAAGAGGCCGAGAGGTGCATCAAAGACCTGGGAAGCTTTGGTATGTTCATCACAGGAATGTACGGCATACCAGCCAACGACAAGATGTGGTGGCCCTTCTACGACCTGTGCCAGGATGCCGGGGTACCCATTAAGATTTCAGTCGGCGCGACCGCCGGCGGCGCCGGGCAGGGCGGTGGCTCAATCGGCGGAATGGGCATTCGCCTTTCTTCTGAGAGACCAGTCCCCAACATAGATGATGTCGCCGCTTCTTTCCCCAATCTGACCATAATCGGGCACCACTATCCCTTCCCCTGGGTAGATGAAATGACGGCAGTGATGATTCACAAGAACAATGTGTACTGCGAGGTGCATGGCTGGAGGCCCAAGTACTTCCATGACAACTTCAGAAGAGAGCTGAACACACGGATCAAGAACAAGATTATGTTCGGGTCAGATTACCCCTTCTTCCCCTATACCACGCTGTTTGAAGACTGGGAGGCCAGCAACTACAAGCCCGAGGTTTTGCAGAACGTATATCTTAACACAGCCCGCAAGGTCCTGGGCCTAGAGAAATAACAGAACAGTTAAATTGGGTAGGTCGGAGCGGGTGCTCCGGCCTACCCATGGTTTTGAGAAACGGAGGCATGTTCTATGGATTTCAGTTTTACGCCGGAACAAGAGCGTCTGCGCCTGGAGGTGCGCAAGTTCCTCCAAAAAGAGGTTACCGCCGAAAGCAGATTAGACTTCCGGTTCGACCGGCCATATAGCCAGGATACCTGGAGGCTGCTGCGCAAGCTGGGAGAAAGAGGCTGGCTTTGCCCTCTGTACCCCAAAGAGTGGGGCGGCCTGGCTGCTTCTCCGCTGGATTACTATGTTATTCAGGATGAATTGTCGTACGCCTTCGCCCCAACCCCCTGCGCCTTAATCGGTGCTATGGTGGTAGGGCCCACTCTTCTCATACATGGAAACGAGGCACAGAAGAAAAAATACCTCCCCATGATAGCCCACGGCGAGGTCGAGTTTTCCATGGGGTATACCGAGCCGGGGTCAGGGTCGGACCTTGCCTCGCTGTCGCTCAAGGCAGAGGACAAGGGCGACTACTACCTGCTTAACGGGCAGAAGATGTTCAGCACCAAGGCCGACTTTGCCGACTATGGCTGGGTCGCGGTCAGGACCGACCTGGAGAACCCCAAGAAACACAAGGGCATCTCGCTGCTCATCATAGACCTCAAAAATACTAAAGGTCTGACCATCCGCCCTATCTACAACATGAGCGGCTACCACTCTACCGAGGTTTTCTACGACGATGTCAAGGTCCCCAAAGAGAACCTGGTGGGCGACCTGAACAACGGGTTCTACATCATAGGGGCGGCGCTTCTCTTCGAGAGGGCGGTTACCATCAGTGGATTCCGTCGCCCGCTGGAGCTTTTGATTGAATACTGTAAGACCACCAAACGCAATGGTAAGCCATTGTCAGCCGACCCGCTCATCAGACGCAAGCTGGCTGACATAGAGATGAAGTTGGAGGTAACCAGGGTGCTCTCATATCGCCTCTCCTGGATGCAGGTGCATAAGATGTTCACCCTGACCGAGGTGGCGGTAACCAAGTTGCTCAGCACCGAGATGGTTACATGTGACCTAGCCAATACCGGTATGCAGATACTGGGACACTACGGCGAGCTGGTGCCCGGCTCGAAGTGGGCCGAGCTTCAGGGGTGGTTTGCGCATATGTATCAGGAGGCGCCGCACTATAAGATCGCCGGCGGCACTTCAGAGATTCAGAGGCAGATTATTGCCACCAGGACCCTGGGGCTTCCCAGAGGGTAGCTTTGACTTGCTAAGTAAATTTGTCTATGGTTAATTTGAAAGGTTCGTCCTTGCGTAAGCCTGAGGACTTAAAGAAGACTGAAACAGTAGGCTGCGTCTTCAACATAGAGCGTTTCGCTATCCGCGACGGTCCCGGCATCAGGACCACCGTCTTCCTCAAAGGCTGCCCGTTGAGATGCCTGTGGTGCGCCAATCCGGAATCCATTAGTCCGGCGCCACAGCTCTTTTACCTTGAAAACCTGTGCACAAGATGCTACCGTTGCGTTGAGGCATGCCCCAACAAGGCTACAACCAAGACCCCCGATGGGGCCATAAAAATCGACCGCAGCCTGTGCCAGGCCTGCGGCAAGTGCGTGGAGGCGTGCCCTAATAAGGCCAGGGAGATAAGCGGGAAGCTGATGACTGTCGAAGAAGTGCTGGAAGAAGTGAAAAAGGATGCTTTGTTCTATCAAAACTCCGGGGGCGGCGTCACCTTCTCCGGAGGTGAGCCGACCCACCAGCCGGAGTTTCTCTGGCACCTCCTCAAAGCCTCCCAGGAAAGCGGTATTCACACTGCTCTCGATACCTCCGGGTTTGTCAAGCCTGAGATTCTGAAAAAGGTGCTGGAGCATACCAATCTGGTGCTTTACGACATCAAGCATATGGACCCGGCCAAGCACAAAGAGCTCACCGGCGTCGATAACCGTCTCGTCCTGGAAAACGCCAAAATGATTGCCGCCATGGGCAAGCCCATGATAATCAGGGTGCCTTTGCTCCCAGGGCACAACGATTCCAAAGAGAACATCAAAGAGCTGGCAGAGTTCATGCTCAGCCTGGGACTTAAAAGGGTTGACCTCTTGCCCTATCATTCGCTGGGCAAAATTAAATATTACAGATTAGGCATGGAATACAAACTAAGCGACCTCAAACCCTTTGCAGAGGGTGAGGTAGCGAAGATCAAAGCTGACCTTGAGTCCTACGGGCTACAAGTCGGGATCGGCTAACCTTAAGGAGGCAACATGGATTTCGCCCTTAGCGAACAGCAGGAAATGCTTAAGAAGGCAGCCAGCGAGTTCCTGGCGAAGGAATGCACCAAAAAGCTGGTGCGGGAGATGGAAAAGGACGAAAAGGGGTATTCCCCGGAGCTGTGGCAGAAGATGGCGGACCTGGGCTGGATGGGCCTGGTCTACCCTGAGAAATACGGCGGCAGCGGGCTGACCTTCGTTGATTTCACCACACTGCTCGAGGAGATGGGCAAGGCGCTCGTCCCCGGGCCTTTCCTCTCCACCGTACTTTGCGGGTTGGCTGTCCTGAAATGGGGCACCGAAGCCCAGAAAAAGGACCTACTGCCCAGGATAGCCAAAGGCGAGGCTATTATGTCCCTGGCGCTGACTGAGGCAAGCTCGACTTACGATGCGACGGGGATAAAGGTCAAAGCCGTTGCTGATGGTAATGATTACATTATCAATGGCACCAAGCTTTTCGTTACCGATGCCCATGTTGCCGATTATCTGCTCTGCGTGACCAGAACGAAGGCTGGCAGGAATAAGCAGGAGGGCATCACGCTATTCCTGGTGGATGCCAAAAGCCCTGGCGTAAGCTGCACCCTGTTAAAGACCTTCACCGGCGACAAGAAGTGCGAGGTAGCTTTCAAGAACGCGCGAGTCCCCAAGGCCAATATGCTGGGCAAGCTCGACCAGGGCTGGAAGATGGTAGATGAGCTCCTGGGGCTGGCAGCGTTCCTGCAATGTCCGTGGATGGTAGGCGGCACACAGCAGGCCCTGGACATGGCGGTGGCCTACGCCAAAGAAAGGTTTCAGTTTGCGCGGCCCATCGGAAGTTTTCAGGCTCTACAGACCAAGATGGCCAACACAGTAGTTGATGTTGTCGGCGCGAGGGATTTCACCTACCAGACAGCGTGGAAGCTGGATCAGGGCCTCCCCAGCAAAAAGGACATCTCGATTGCTAAGGCCTGGACAGCCGAAGCCTATCGCAAGGCCTGCGTCGAAGGCATCCAGATACACGGAGGCATTGGCATCACCCAGGACTACGATATACAGCTCTACTACCGCCGTGCCAAAGGCATGGAAATCGCCTTCGGCGATGTTGATTACCACCTGGAACTGGTAGCCAAAGAGATGGGGCTTTGACGGGTAGGTCGGAGCACCTGCTCCGACCCCAAAAAGACTGGAGCACTCACTCCAGTCTACCTACTAATCTACCTCTGGATTCCCGCTTTCGCGGGAATGCCATTTTATCCTCTTATACTTTCAGCTTCATCCCCTCGTGGCCGACGGTGATTTTGATGCCCAACTCCTTCGCCAACTGTGCCGTCTCCTCCCTGATCTGGTTTTCGAACAGCGAGGCTAAATGGATGACCACCACCGGCGGCAGATAACCTTTAACCTTCTTAAACTGGGCCAGCTCCTCTCCCAGCAGCCGCGGGGTAAGGTGTCCAGCAGGGATGGCGTGCTCCTCCATACCATTGGCCATAGTCAAGTCTATGATAAGCAACTGCGGCGATATATGCTCCCAGCATGACGATAGACCCGGCCCGGTATCCCCGCTATAGAAAAAGCTCTTCCCGTCTTTAGAGGTAACCTGGTAGCCCACCGCAGGGACAGCGTGCTTTTCCGGAAGCGCAATAACTTTATAGCCATCGACATCCGTCGCTTTGTATAGCTCCAGAGGGAGGAATTTGAGCGGCGGCCTTTCGCTGGGTCTCTCAGTGAAATTGGGGTAAATGACGTTATTCAGTATGTGATTCAGTAGCGCTTCCAGCGTGCCGGCCTGCCCATAGACTTTGATAGTCTTACGAACGTAAGTGCTGTTTAGAGCAATGGCAGCTACATCCTTGACGTGGTCATAGTGGCAGTGGGTCAGAAGGATTGAGCTTACCTTTTCCTGCTCGGGGAAAGTGAGGCTGGAGGTGAGCGCGCCGGCATCCATGGCCAGGACGCCGTCCACCAGCACTGAGGTCAGCCTGGTGTTAGCAGATTCAACATTGTGCGCTCCCAGAATCCTGATCTCCATCTTTCTTCCTCCTCACTGTAAAGGAACACCACTCAACGGGTTACCAAAAACGGATTGAAATCAGTGTCGTAATCGTAGGTATCAACGCCCTCTTTTCGCTTGAGAAAGTTGACCACCATGTAGGTGAACGGCGTTGCCACCACCTCGTAGCCGGTCTTCACCAGCCAGTGGGTGAGGATTATGCCAATAATTAAAGGCCAGGAAAGCGTGCCCCCGAAGGCGATAATGATGAACACCGTGGCATCCAATCCCTCACCGACGATGGTGGAACCGATGGTCCTGGTCCACAGGAACCGCCCCTTGGTCATAATCTTCATCTTGGCCAGCACAAAGGAGTTGGCGAACTCACCGACAAGGTATGCTGAAAATGAAGCCACCAGAAGCCGAGGGGTATAACCCAGGATGCGTTCATAGGCATTCTGAACGCCGGAATCAAGCGCAGGTATACGCCCTGCTACCCAGAAGGCAAACACTGCGATAAGGTTGCATAAGAACCCCAGCCAGATAACCTTGCGCGCCTGGCGGTACCCGTAGACCTCGGTGAGTATATCTCCGAAGATATAACTTATGGGGAAAATGACTATGGCGGCTGGCAACGGTCCCGGAAACTGAAACCCGCCATGCCTAATCGGCTCAACGCCCAGGGTTATCAGCTTAACAGCGATGATATTCGCTGTAATCAGGCAGGTGATGAAAAGAGCCGCGATAATCAAAAAACGCTGAGAAACAACCATGCTTGTATCTCGTTAATACTAAATCCAGCACCAGCATCACAGCGACGACAGAAATCTCTCGGCAGCGATCGCAGCCGACGCCCCATCGCCCACGGCAGAGACTACCTGCCGTATCGAACCCGCTCGAATATCGCCGGCAGCGAATATTCCGGGCACCCCTGTTTCCATCTGTCCGTTAACCGAAATAAAGCCACCCTCATCCAGCGTAAGCAGCGCTTTAAGATACTCGGTGTTGGGGCGTAGCCCCACGGCTGCGAAAACGCCGGAAACCTTCAGGCCCGAACCCTTTCCGGTTTTCACATTTCGTAACCTGATTTCCTTGACAAGCTTGTCCCCTGCGATAGATTCAACCACCGTATCCCAGAGGAACTCAATCTTGGGATTGGCGAATGCCTTGTCCTGAAGTATCTTGGTTGCCCGAAGCTGGTCGCGGCGATGGATGATTATCACCTTTGATGCGAATCTGGTCAAAAAAAGAGCATCGTTCAAAGCGACATTGCCTCCACCCACAACCGCAACGACCTGGTCTCGAAAAAATGCCGCATCGCACATGGCGCAGTAGGATACCCCTTTACCGGTGTACTTCTCTTCGCCGGGCACGCCCAGCTTGCTATGCTCGGAGCCTCCGGCTATGATCACTGCCCTGGCTCTATATTGGCCCTCGCTTGTGCTCACTATCTTCTCATCTCCGCGAATCTCAATCCCCTGCACCTCCGCGTAAACAGTCGGCAACCCAAATTTTGTCGCCTGTTGAGCTATCAGGGCGCCGAGCTCCGCACCCGAGATCCCCTGGGGAAACCCGGGATAATTCTCCACCATCTCCGCATTCAATATGCGGCCCCCCAGAATAGCTCTTTCGATGAGCAATGCGTCCAACTTTGACCTGGAGGCATACAGGCCGGCGCTGAGCCCGGCAGGGCCGCCGCCTACGATAATCAACTGGTAAGTCTTGTCCACATCTTATCTCCTGTCGGGGTTCGATAATTGCGAGCGGTGTTAGTTGCTCCGCTTAACCTTTGCCTAGAACGGCGTCGAGTTGCTTTTTTAGCTCGGCCTTGGGCCTGAGTCCCACCATCTGCGTCAGAGGCTTTCCATCCTTAAATATCAACAATGTAGGGATACTGCGAACGCCATATTCTGTGGCCAGCTTGGTATTCTCGTCCACATTCAGTTTGGCGAAACCCACTCGCCCTGCGTACTCCGCAGCCAACTCATCCACTACAGGAGCGATGGCGCGGCACGGGGCGCACCAGGGAGCCCAAAATTCAACCAGAACGGGCATCTTAGCCTCGAGGACAACCTCCTTGAAGCTTTTGTCATCCACCTTTAGTGGCTCAGCCATAGATACCTCCAAAACGACTTTAGCTCAATGTTCAACCAACGCACAAGTTCGGCAGAGATTCTCGCGTCTTTTTTCAGCAATCTTCTTACAGGCTAACCCCTCATAGCCTCTCCCACCTCCATCGCTATCGCCATCTTGGCAGTGACAACAGCGTTCTTTATCGCCAAAGAATTGCTGCGGCCATGGGCAACGATCACTATGCCGTCAACTCCGAGTAGAAGGGCGCCACCGTATTCAGTATAGTCCAGAGTCCTGATAACGGAGTGAAGTGTTGGTGCGAGAAGGCCTGCAGCCTCGTTGAGTTTAGGGTTCCCATCTACGGCAACCTTCAGGGAATGAAGAAGCATTTCGCCGAGGCCCTCCCCCATCTTCAGCAGCACGTTGCCTGTGAAGCCATCGGTCACGAGAACATCGGCTATCCCTCTAGAGAGATCCCTTCCCTCCACATTGCCTATGAAATTGACCTTGGCTTTCTTGAGCAACTTGTGTGCCTTCTGCACCGATGGGCTACCCTTTGTCTCTTCCTCACCGTTTGACAGCAGGCCGATTCTAGGTTTTGCTATTTTGAAGATCTTCTCCATATAGATGCTGCCCATATGGGCAAACTGGACCAACATCTCAGGTTTGCACTCAGCATTGGCCCCGATGTCCAGACAGAGAATAGGCCCGGCGGGGAAGGGGAAGACAGCGCCCAGGGCTGGGCGGCTGACGCCCTTCTTCTTGCCCAAGGTCAGCGTGGCTGCAGTCACTACCGCCCCGGTATTACCGGCAGAGACGAATGCTGACACCTCCTCACTCTTAAGAAGGTCAATCCCCACCACAATAGATGAGTCCCTCTTGTTCTTGATCGCCCACACCGGAGGGTCTCCCATCTCTATTACCTCATCGGCGTTGATGATACTTATCCCGCTGCCAGCATAGCCAGATTTGGCCAATTCCTTCTGCAACGTGCTTTCCGGGCCCATCAGCACCACTTCTAATTCAGCATCTTGGGCTGCTGCAACAGCACCTTTTACTATCTCTTGCGGGGCATGATCCCCACCCATAGCATCCAAAGCAATTCTTATCCTTTTATTATCTGGTTTCTTAATCTCTTTTTTCTTAGCCACTACTTATCCTCTCCCCTAGGTCGTAGCGCCCACCCCGGCAGGCAAGACCTGCCATTCAGGAAAGCCTGTGCAACATCGCAGAGAGTCAGACACGCTTTGCATGCAATTGTTCAGGTAATTGAGAACCAAAGCCTGGCACAATCCATGGACTATGTCCCTTGTTTGTTATCCCATCTGCCACTTATGCACCATATCAGCCTCAGTAAACACTTAGCACTGTCCTGCGATATGCACCGGGTTCTTGTTCAGAAGCGCTTGCTCCCAGAAATCTTCAATCCTCATATTAAGCCGCAATCCTTGCTGATCGAGAAAGCTGCCTGTGCCTATAGCGCAGACTCTATTCACAGCGAAATCGACGACCCTACCGTCACGGATGATGAGTTCTCAATCCCGACCACCGATCTCGATGACAGTAAGTACGCCTGGGACATAATAAAGGGCAGCCGTAGCCTAAGCAGCGATCACGTTATTGCCCACATCAGCACCCAAAATAGCGCCCGTTATCTAGCGAGCGCTGGCGGCGGTGCATATTAGCACGGATCCTGACATTAGCGGGGAGTTGTCCCTCAACTTCCCTGAGTCCCTGCTCTCCGGCAGAGACCGGCTTGCCCTGTGTACATAGGTAATTGTAGGCGATAAGCTCACCCCCCCTCGGTGATAACAGCGCACTTGGTAGTCACCGAGCCGATATCAACACCAAGGTAACCGTCCATCTTTCCTCTTCACCCCCTTGGGCTATCGCCAAGGTCATTTGGGCTATATGCCCTCTACTTTTTCCCTCTCTTTTCTAGCGTAATACGCTCTCTTTCTCGCCTGAATCTTCTCCGGAGGATGGTCCATTATCTCCATCCACTTCTCAGCCCAGCCATACTCTTTCTCCCAGATAGGCGCAAATAGCTCCTCGACTTCACGACTGTATTTGTCCAAACCTTCGCTCAGTTCAGGATCAGTGAAAGTCCTCTCAGCTCCCTCATGGGTAGGATAAGCCCCCCACCTTTGCAGAGCACTGCGCATTATTCTGGGGTGGTCAATAATGGGGCAGGGAAGCAAGGTGTTGTAACTGAAGGGCTGCATCTCCCTCAACCCCCTGAAGAAGGGTGAGTCCAGAGCCTCAACCAACGAACAATTCTTGATATTGTGGGTCGCGAAATGCACGAAGATGCACGGCTCAACATCGCCATTGTGATTAATGTGGAAATAGATACGTCCCCCGTTGATGCAGCCAGCCGTGAGCGGGCCATCGTTCCAGAAATCGACCATAAGTATGGGTTTCGTCCTACGAAAGCGATTGACCGCCAGGCGCAACTGGTTTCTTTGCTCGGCTGTCGGCATTAAAGAAGGAGCGGGGCCGCGTCCTACAGGGATGTAAAGGAAGTACCAGCCATACATCGCACCCCTATCAATCAAGAGGTCAATGAACTCATCGCTGGTAACGGCGTCGACATTCTCACGGTCCACCATGACGCTGAAGCCGAAGAGGCAACCTGCTTCCCTGAGATTATCCATGGCTTTCATAGCCCTCTCGAAGGCGCCTTTGCCTCTGCGAGCGTCTGTCTGCTCTTCAAATCCCTCCAGGCTTATCATAGGCGCTACATTGCCCATGCCAACCAGCCTTTTAGCCATCTCCTCATTAATCAATGAGCCATTGGTGTAAGGCTGGAAGCAAGCCTTGGGGTGTTTTTTAAAGACGTCGAGCAAAGGATGGTAAATAAAAGGCTCACCGCCGAGTATGGGCATGAACTTGATGCCGATTTGCTCGGCCTCGGTGACCACCCGATCGAATACCTCAAAGGGCAGGTCGTCATCCCTGGTATAGTTGGCTGCATAGCAGCCACCGCACTTGTAGTTGCATCTCATGGTGGGGGAAATCAACATCACAGAAGGTGGATTGAAGCCGTATTGCTTCCTGATTCTGTCGTATATCTGCTGATCGCGGAAGAACAGGCTTACTATCATATTTGCCAGATAATTCTTACGAACTTTGGGATTCAGCCCTTTCAACACCCTGGTGAGGAAAGGCCCTCCTGGATTGCCTTCCGCAAGCCAGTTATCGATCCAGGCAGCAATCATCTTTTGGTGCTCCGTCTTGGAAATCCTGCTGAATGTTGCGCTCAAGCGCCGATAATTATTCTCTGAGGAGTGGCCGAGAAGCATCAATGATTGACTGAGGATGTTTTCGGCGATCTCCCGCTTCAGCTTCCCATAGAGCTCTTTCCCCTGAACCAGGACAGTGCTCATCGCCCCCCCCTTGAGGAAGACCTACCCAGTGGCATCGGACCGACTAACCACATGCCTAATTTCTGGGATTCTCCCCCATTCTATCCACCCTTCCTGCGAGTGCAGTACACTCGTCCAAGAAGTCCCAGCCTTCACTTTTGCCACACAGTATAGATAGAAAGGGGGGGCGGGTCAAGCCTTTTAGCCCCCAAATCGCGAACGACGGCCTTACATAGTTGTTACATCGAGGTCCAGTGCGAGTAATATCTCAGCTAATGGCGTTCTCGATATGTTCCAGTCGTAAGACTTTTTTGTTGGGCCCCAGCTCCACAGCCACCACATCGATACGCCATGATTGTGGCGGCTTGTCATAGGCTTGCAGATAAGCGTTCGCTAGAGAAATAAGCTTCTCTCTCTTCGATAATGTAACCGACTCCTCGGGGGTGCCGAACGCAGTATTTCTTTTGGTTCGTACCTCAACAAAGACAAGACAATCGCCCTTCTGGGCAATGATATCAATCTCGCCCTCGCGGCAACGGAAATTCCTCTGAATTATTTTGTAGCCATGCTTCTTCAGGTAATCTGTCGCCAGATTCTCACCTATAGCTCCAATTTCCTTACGTTTTGTGGGCATGTCCTTAGTCATTCCTACGCACTCTCCTTAAGAAGACATGTTTAACTTCTGTAGGGGCACAGCGCGCTGTGCCCCTACTCTCGCATAATTGCATCTCATTATTAAGTAAAATCTGTGACAAGAGATAGGCGATTGCAGGAGCAGGTTTAAAATCCGCCCGTACAGGCTCGAAGTCATCATATTTTCTCCAGCGGCGCCAGGCTGAGCAGGAATTTCTTTATCCCGGCCTCACCCTGGAAGGCAATAGTGACCTCGTGGTCGCTCCCAGAGGCGGTACAACTGACCACAATGCCCTCACCGAACATAGCATGGTTTACATGCTCACCCGCTTTCAGAGCAGGTTTGGAGGGCAAGGGGCCAGCGGCTGGAGTTGCAGGGCGCCTGGATGCCTCAGCAGCCTGTGCGGCAGGGGAGATTACCAAATGCGATGGGATATCCTTGAGGAACCGCGACGGCGGATTATGGGCGCTGCTCCCCATGAGGCTGCGGCGCAGGGTATAGACAAGGTATACCTTTTCCTTGGCCCTGGTTATACCCACATAGCACAGGCGACGCTCCTCCTCCATCTGCTCCGGGTCAGGCAATGACTTGAAATGAGGGAGTACGCCTTCCTCCATCCCTACAATGAACACCACAGGAAACTCCAACCCTTTTGCCTGGTGCAGGGTGATCAGGGTCGCCGCGTCGACCTTTTCGTCGAGCTCGTCCACATCGGATACCAGGGCCACTTCTTCCAGGAAGGCGGCCAGGGCTTCTCTGGGCTCGAGGTCTTTGTAACCGGCAGCCACGGTGCGCAGTTCCAGGATATTGTCCCACCTCTCCTCGCCGTCTGCACCCTCCAGGGTGTATTTCTTATATCCTGTCCTCTCCAGCACCAGGTCGAGAAGGTCGGCCAGGCTCAACTCCTCGCTTTTAGCGATGAGCTCGTCGAGCATGTTCACGAAATGGCTCAACGCCTGAGCACTGCGGGGGGCAAAGGGGGTAGGCTCCTCTCCCTGGGAGATGAGCTTCAAGGCGTCATAATAGGATAGCCCCTTCTCACTTGCCCACGCGGTGAGTTCGGCGATGGTGCGCTGTCCGATGCCTCTGCCGGGGACATTGATGATGCGGGTGAGGCTGACGGTATCGTGAGAGTTATGCATCAACCTGAGGTAGGCCACGACATCCTTGACCTCGCGGCGTTCATAGAACCGCGTGCCGCCCACCAGCCTGTAGGGGAAGCCGTAGCGGACAAACTCCTCCTCAAGTGCACGCGACTGGGCATTGGTGCGGTACATGATAGCAATATCGCCAGCCTTGTGGCTCCCCTTCGCCACCAGTCTCTCCACCTCGTTAACCACGAAATGGGCTTCCTCCTGTTCATTGTAGGTCTGGACTACATTGAGAGGCACGCCGACCTCATTCTCCGTCCAGAGCTTCTTCTGCTTCCGCTGCTGGTTGGCAGCGATAACATGCTCTGCAGCTTTGAGAATAGTCTGACTGGAGCGGTAGTTTTGCTCCAGAAATACAATCTTGACATCGGGGTAGTCCTTCTCAAAGTCCAGGATGTGACGCAGGTTTGCCTGCCTCCACGAATAGATAGACTGGTCGGGATCGCCCACGACGCAGATATTTTTACACTTTCCCGCCAACTGCCTGGACAGTATATACTGCGCCAGATTGGTGTCCTGGAACTCGTCTATCATCACGTGTAAGTATCGAGACTGATATTTAGCCAGCACCTCGGGCTGGTTACGGAAGAGCTGCACTGCCTTCATAATCAGGTCATCGAAGTCCAGGGCGCTGTTCTGGGCAAGAAGCTCCTGATAACGTTCGTAGACCCTTGCCACCACTTCCTCGTAGTAGCTGCCCACCTGTTGCCGGTACTCCTGAGGGGCAAGCAGCCTGGCCTTGGCAGCCGATATAGCCGTCCCAATGGCTTTGGGCGGATACTGCTTGGGGTCAAGCCCTATCTGCTCGATGCTCTGCTTCAACAGGCTGTTCTGGTCTCCCTCGTCATAAATGAGAAAGTCCTTGTTCAGCCCGATGTGTTGAGCTTCCATGCGCAGGATGCGGGCGCAGGTAGCATGGAAGGTCCCTAGGGTCAGCCCCTCCACTGTCTTCCCCAGGAGATGATAAATCCTCTCCTTCATCTCGCGGGCAGCCTTGTTGGTGAAGGTGACTGCCATGATGCGACGGGGGCTGATGCCGCAGACAGTTATGAGGTAAGCTACCCGGTGAGCGATAACGCGAGTCTTGCCCGACCCCGGCCCTGCCACGATGAGCACCGGGCCTTCGATGGTCTGAACAGCTTCCTTTTGGGCTGGATTAAGGCCAGCTAGAACGTCCATAATTTGATTCTACCACGAATGTAGGGGCAATTCATGAATTGCCCCTACATAATCTCACTGGGAAAACTGGCTGATTAATACGTGAAGACAGGCTTTTCTTTGGTGATCACCCGCTTCTCCTCCGCTATTTGCTGGCGGAGGTATTTAGGGAGAGAGAATATCCCGGGATGCGCCATCCCGTCATAAAATCTCAGCCGCCCCCTCACCCGGCTGGCTAGCCTGCGGTCTATCTCTTTCGAGGAAAGCTCGCGGGGATCCACGGTCTGCGAGACCATTGCGAAACCCCAGGGACCGCCGAAGGAAGGAATCTCCGCCTGGTAAGGAGCGACCACAGAGAACACTGCCTTCAATGTATTTACCACCGCCAGGAAAGTGGTGGGGAACATCACGCTGGTCGCGCCGGCCTGAAGCGACATCATGCCGCCTCTTTTCAGCTTCTTGCTGAGGTCACGATAGAACTCTTTGCTGAAGAGCAGGTATGCAGGCCCTTCCTCAAGCGGCTCGGTCAAATCTAGTATAATCACATCGAATTTTTCCTTAGTTTCAGCCACGTATTTCAGGGCATCCATGTAGATAAGCTCGAGGCGGCTATCAGCGAAGGCTCCCTGGCTCAGCGAAGGCAGGTATTTCTGGCATATCTGCGGCACCTTGCTGTCTATATCCACCATCACCACCCTCTTCACCGTCTTATGTACCAGCACTTCCCTCAAAGTAGCCCCCTCGCCTCCACCGGCGATGAAAACATTCTCAGGCTTGGGATGAGCGATCATCGGAGGGTGAACCAGCGCTTCATGATAGATAAACTCGTCCGATTCGCTGCACTGAATCTTGCCATCCAGAATGAGGCATCTGCCGAAGGCAGGGCTATCGAGTACCTGAATGGATTGGTATTTAGATTTCCCCGTGTAAGGCATGGCGCTGACGCTGAATGTCTGGATTAAGTCAGGGCTGACGCAATCCCAGAACCAGTTTATTGCCGTCTCCGTCATGTACTAGAACCCCCTTTTCAACTCGACAATGGAGGGATTTTTGCTCTCCAGCTTCTCCATAATCAACCTGGCAGCCTCCTCAGGCTGGAACAGGTCGCCGTAAGTGAAGACATCGATCGCCGAATACCCGTATTCCGGCCAGGTATGAATACAGAGATGAGCACCGGTAATCAATACCACGCCGCTTATCCCCTGAGGCAGGAAGCGGTGGAAGGACTCCCCAATCACCGCATCGCCAGCATCCTTGGCTACGGTATGGAGGACATCCTTTATAAAATCCAGATCGTCAAGGAGGTCTTTGTTGCACTCCTTCAAATCCAGAAGGAAATGCTTCCCCATCGTCCGCATATTGCCCCACCCTCAACACAAACTTGCTCAATTATATAAGATATGGTCACTTTTCTCAAACAGACTCTTTTCAACAGCGCCAGAGAGGGGTATAATATCTGTGGTCTGTCCCTTAAAGGTGAGGCTGTGGAGAGATAGCCAAGGAGCTATCTCCTGGAATTTGTCAGGAGTGTGGTTATCTTCAGGGGAAAGGGGGATAAACCAATGGCTGCCAAAGCTTATGTGCTGATTGAGACCTCGGTGGGCAAGACAAAGGATGTGGTGCGCGCCCTCAGCAAGCTCAAGGGAATGAAAGAGGTACATGCAGTGACCGGCCCCTATGATGTTATCGCAGTGGTAGAAGGCTCAGACCTGACCGCAGTGGGCAACCTGGTCACCAACCACATCCATCCCGTGGGCGGCATAGCGAGAACTGTAACCTGCCTGGCTATAGACGTGGGTTAGAGAATTACCAGCCACCTCTATTTCAGGCGATTCGAGCGGTGAAGAGGAGGTCAAGGGCAACATACTAAACTGAAAGGAAGTGATGCATGGATTTCCGATTCACTGAGGAGCAGGATGCATTCCGCCAGAAGGTGAGGGATTTCCTGACCAGGGAACTCCCTCGCGATTGGCTAACTGGCGGGGCTCCTGAAGATGAAACAGACGAATGGTGGAAGCTCACCCAGAAGTTCCTGAAGAAAATAGGCGATAACGGGTGGATATCGGCGTCCTGGCCCAAGGAATACGGCGGCCAGGAAGGCCCCACGTGGGACGACGCAATACTCGGAGAGGAGTTGGCCTACTGCAGAGCGCCGGCTCAGGACTACTGGTTCCGCTGGAAAATGATCAGTGCCCTCCTGCTCAATTTCGGCAACGACGAACAAAAGAGGCAGCACCTGCCAGGGATAGCCAGCGGACAGGTCTACTGGTGCCAGGGTTTCAGCGAGCCGGGCGCAGGCTCAGACCTGGGGGGCTGCCAGGTTAAGGCTCAGGATAAAGGGGACTACTTCCTGGTCAACGGCCAGAAGATTTGGACTACAGGGGCTCACAGAGCCCACTGGTGCTTCGCACCGCTGCTCTCCGACCCCGATGCCCCCAAGCGCTCTCGAGCGCTCAGCATGTTCCTCATCGATATGAAAAGCCCGGGTATTACTGTCCGACGTCTGGAGAGCATCGAAGGGGTGGCGCACCTCTGCGAGACCTTTTTCGATGATGTCAAGGTACCCAAGGAGAATATGGTCGGAGAAAGAGGCCGCGGCTGGCTCGCCGCCATGGCCCTGGTGAACATCGAGAGGTCCGGCCTGGGCTTCGCCTCTATGCCGCAGAAAATCCTGGAGCAGCTCATAGAGTTTGTCAAAGAGACCAAAGTCGATGGCGTGCCCCTCTCTCAAAACCCCGTAATTCAGCGCAAGCTTGCTGAAATGGCTATCGAGATACAGGTCTGCCGCCTGCTGGCCTACCGGGTGGCATGGGTGCAGGCCACGAATCAGGATGTCACCTCCGTCGGAGCCATAATCAAGCTGTACGGCAGCGAATTGATGCAGAGGGTTTCCGCTACCGGTCTGGAGATACTGGGGCTCTACTCACAGCTTGTGCCGGGCTCCAGGTGGGCCAAGCTTGCCGGCAACATCACCCGAGACTACATGTGGAATCTAAGTATCACCATCGCTGGGGGCACCTCTGAGATACAGCGCATTATCATCGCTACCCAGGGGCTGGCGCTGCCCAGGATGTAGCATTTAAGCCAACAATGAAGAATAGGGGGTAAAAACATGGATTTCGCACTCAGTGAAGAGCAGGAAATGCTAAGGAACTCGGCCCGTGATTTTCTAACCAAGGAGTGCCCTAAGACGTTGGTCAGGCAGATGGAGACGGACGAGAAGGGCTATTCTCCGACCATGTGGAAAGGCATGGCAGACCTGGGCTGGACCGGCCTGGTCTTCCCCGAAGCTTACGGCGGGTCAGGCATGACTTTTCTAGACTTGTCTATCCTCATCGAGGAACTGGGGCGGGCGCTTGCCCCTTCTCCGTTCCTGCCCACAGTGGTGTACTGCGGGCTGCCCATACTGGCCGCAGGCACGGATGAGCAGAAAAAACACTTCCTGCCCGGGATAGCCAAAGGCGAGACGATAATGACCCTGGCTCTCACCGAGCCCAGCGCCACCTGGGATGCCGGCGGCGTCGCTGTCAAGGCGACTGCCGAGGGCGATGATTTCGTTATCAGCGGCACCAAGCTCTTTGTCCCCGATGCCCACATCGCGAACTACCTGCTCGTGGTCGCCAGGACTAAAGAGGGCAAGCATAAAGAGGAAGGTATAACCCTCTTCCTGGTGGATGCCAAGAGCCCGGGCATAAAACTCAACGCATTGAAAACAATGGGTTCCGATAAGCAGTTCGAGGTCATTTTCAATAAGGTGAAAGTCCCCAAGAAGAATATCCTGGGCAAGCTCGACCACGGCTGGTCCATAATCCAGGACCTCATGCCGAAAGCGACCCTGGCCCAGTGCGCCCTCATGGTAGGCGGCTCCCAGCAGGTGCTGGAGATGACCGTCAGCTACGCCAAGGAGAGGGTGCAGTTCGGAAAGCCCATCGGGAGCTTCCAGGCCATACAGCACAAGTGCGCCAACATGGCCACTGATGTTGACGGCTCGCGCTTCATCACCTATCAGGCAGCGTGGAAATTGAATGAAGGACTGAACTGCGCTCTCGAGGTATCCATGGCCAAGGCCTGGGTCAGCGAGGCTTATCGGCGCACCTGCGCCGAAGGACACCAGATTCACGGCGGCATCGGCTTCATCAAAGACCACGATATGCAGCTTTACTATCGCAGAGCCAAGGCCTCCGAGCTCGCCTTCGGCGACGCCGACTATCACCGTGAGCTGGTAGCCCGGCAGATTGGCCTGTAACCCGACAATATTGTAGGGGCACGGTGCACCGTGCCCCTACTTACAATACAGAGGGAAAATGGACTGTATCTTCTGCAAAATCGCCAAAGGCGAGATGAATGCCAACATCGTCTACCAGGATGAAACCGCAGTCGTCTTCCCCGACATCAACCCCAAAGCTCCCGTGCACCTTCTCATCATACCCAGAAAACACATCGAGTGCGTTGCTGACCTTGCCGAGGACGAGGAGAAGCTCATGGGGCACCTGGTGACCACAGCCAAGGTACTGGCCCAGCAACAGGGCATCTCCGAGTCAGGATACCGCCTGGTGATTAACTGCGGCCCTCACGGAGGCCAGATGGTGGCCCATCTCCACATCCATCTCCTCGGCGGACGGCAGATGGGCAAGCTGGGCTAGAGCGACATCCCCTCTAATAAGACGACAGACATATAGTGGTACCTTATTCCCATGTCATTGCGAGCGCAGCGAAGCAATCCCACCGCGCCCCTTAGTACCAACGAGTACGCGGGGATTGCGGAGCTTGCTCCGAGCGCAAGAGAGGAGTCATCCGCCTGTGGGCGGATGACTCGCAATGACATAATGGGGTTTCCTACCGACCCCCTTATCCTCTTATCCCCCTTTTGTAAAGGGGGCTAGGGGGATTTAGTGGGCTCCCTGACAAACAGCCCCCAATAAAACAGCGGGGCTCAGGACTCCCTGAACCCCGCTGTAACTAATAACTTAATCGCCCTACTTTACTACTGGGGCTTTCTTCCTTCTACTCAGGAACCAGTACGCCACCAGCGCAATGATTATCACCGCAACTATGGGGCCAACAATAACACCTATGTTCGTCTTATTGGCCTCTGTAGCCGGAACCGGGGCCGGCGTCGGCGCTTCGGTCGGCGACGGCGCTACGATCGGCGCTTCGGTCGGCAATGGCGCTTCGGTCACTACCGGCGCTTCAACCGGCGCTTCGGTCGGCGTCGGCGCTTCGGTCACCACCGGCACTTCAACCGGCGTCGGCGCTTCGGTCGGCGATGGCGCCGGGGCCGGAGGCGGAGCATACACCGCAAACATCGTGAAGTGGCTTATCGGCGCACTAACAGTGTGATTCACCGTGTCCACCGTCGAGGGAAGAAGCGCTGTCCACCCCAAAACGCTGTCGTAGTAAGCTATAACGATATTGGGAGGATCACCCAGCACAACGCCCGGACAAAGCGTAGAAAGCATAGCCGGATCGTACTTGATGGTCAAGGTAGCCGGCGGATTGAAAGTTGCGCCGGCTGGCGTGAACTCATAGGCAAAGCTGACAAGACAAGCTCCCTGCGGTACACCGGGAACTGTGATAGGTCCCCAGGGTGGGGCTGCTACCGCTACTATCGACGTCACTGGCCCGCCACTAGAACCTAACACCTGGGTGCCATCTGGAATGTCCAACGTCGCCCCACCATCGGGCGTGGTGTAACCTTGGTCCCCACTTACCACGCCATCCCCACCGATGTTGAGCCCTAGGTTAAGGGTAACCGATACTCCGCTACCCCCCTGCTGCTGCTGCTGCCCAGCCCCAAAGTAGACAGTGATCTCGACACAGTCAACTAATGCCCGTACATCGTTAGTACCACCACTGTAGTTTTTCACCTCAATCGCAGCACCAAAACCAACAGCATTAATTTCAGCGGGGGTCCAGCTACCCCACGGGTCGGTCGAAGTGCCATGGACCATATCGCCCACAGATATTGGCCAATATGAGCCGAGGCTTTTATCGGTTGATTGTATGTTGTCGTTTTTCACCAAACGCACACTGTAGTCCTTTATAACGCTAGCACTGGTTGCATAACCCGTGACAGTCACCACAATACCTAATATCGTCTGGTCGCCGGGAATATTGAAGTGGTAATCAGTCAGTTTAAGATAATCGCTGTATTGGCCATGATCCAAATGCACATGTGCATATATTCCTCCGCATTGCTCTGCGTAGCTCACGTCAGTCCAATCGCGGCCGCCAGTATCATGGGTGTCAGAATCGTGAGCGCGGTTCGTTGCCGGTGATGTGTCCGGCGGTGGAGCCAACGCCATTGCCGGTGCTGCTGCCACCAGCATAAGCGTGAGCAGCATAGACACCGCCACTGCCACATACAATAACTTTCTCATCTCAGGTTTCTCCCTCCTCAGTCTTTATTTTTATTGCTCTACCTGGCCTATCGTGCCAGATGGAAGCAATAATTAGGATTCATATCGAAACGCTGCTTGCCTGGGCCGCCAGCATCTGCAAGCGGAGCGGAATAACAGAACTGGTAATCGTACGCAGCACCCCCGCAACCCGGGAGCTCAGAGTAGGAGCACTTAATGTTGAAGCGCTATGGTACTGATGTACACCGAGTTGCCTGAACTAAAGTATGAACTACATCCGGGCTTAAAGTACCATACGTGAACTCAAAAGTCAAGACCTTGACTGGTTGTGGCGACTAAATTTGGAGGAGGGGTAAAGATTAGTACACAGGTGTAAATAGAAATGTAGAGATTGATAGAGCCGGCAATATTGTGCCATTACCAGCCCCTTTCTCCCGTGTCATTGCGAGGAACGTAGCGATGAAGCAATCTCACCGCACCCTTTGGCTAACGAGAGATTGCGGAGCCTGCTCCGAGCGCAAGAGAGGAGTCGTCCTTCCTAAAGAAGGACTCCTCGCAATGACACAATCAGATTTCCCCCGAAAATCCCCTGCGACATTTTCACCTTGACAATATTAGAACATCTGTGCTAATATATCGCCTGCGCAAATCCTGCGGGAGTGAAGACATGAGGCTTTTGAGGCTAGCCGTCGAGACCCAGAAATGGGAGCTGGCAGCGCACGTGCTGATTTTGGGGACAATCAAAGCGAGGCAAAAGGAAAATGGCAAAGCCGGGGCTAAGGACAGCAAAAAGCGCCGTTCAGGGGAAGCCCTTGAGCACCATCAAGGGCAAGGGGGAAAAGTCCAAGCGTAGCTTCTACGCTAAAGCCCTGGACGAGGCTGAGGGACTGGACTTCGAGCTGGCGCAGGATGTCGACGGCATTGACGATGAGATCGCCTTGCTCCGGCTCAAGATAAAGTCCCTCCTTGAGCGCGACCCTGACAATATAAAGCTCATTATGGAAGCGACCGACGCCCTATCGCGTCTGGTCATGGCGCGCTACAAGATGGGCAGTGCCCATAAGAAAGCCCTGGTCAATGCCATAGGCGGCGTCCTCAAAGACCTCGCCGTGCCCCTGGGCATCAAATATCTGCCGTAGCGTCGCACAGCACGGGTAGCCTGGAGCACCCGCTCCAGGCTACCCGATGAAAGCTAAAAAATGATTCGATTGCGACCCTATCAGCTGGAAATAGCCCGCGCCATCGCCGACAGCGTGGTGCACCGAAAAGGGCTCACCTTCTCCGTGGAGATCGCCCGTCAGGGCGGCAAAAACGAGCTTTCGGCGCAGCTCGAAGTGCTTCTGCTCACCCTGTTCTTCACCAGGGGCGGCAACGCCGTAAAATGTTCCCCCACCTTCAAGCCCCAGACCGTCATCTCCATGCTGCGCCTCAAAGAGAGGCTTAACGACTGGGGCTATGCCAGAATCTGGAAAGCCGAGATGGGCTACATCCTGAGGCTGGGCAACGCCAGACAGATTTTCCTCTCCGCCGATGAGTCGGCCAACGTGGTGGGTAACACCGCCCACATCCTTCTCGAGATAGACGAAAGCCAGGATGTATCCCAGGAGAAGTACACCAAGGAATTCAAGCCCATGGGTGCCGCCACCAATGTCACCACAGTCCACTACGGCACCACCTGGGACGATGCCACCCTTCTCGAGGAGGTGAAACAGCTCAATCTGGAACTGGAGAGGAAGGATGGCATCAAGCGCCACTTCCGCTGCGACTGGCAGGAGGTGGCCAGGCATAATCCCGATTACCTCCGCTACGTCGAGGGAGAAAGGGCGCGGCTGGGGGAGAGCCATCCCCTGTTTTTGACCCAGTATTGTCTTGAGCCGATACACGGCGGCGGAGGCTTCCTCAGCGCGGAGCAGCGCGCCCAGTTGCAGGGCACACACAGCCGCCGCCGCGAGCCCGAGTCCTCAAAAATATATGTCGCCGGCGTAGACCTCGCAGGTACGGCGGAAGAGACAGAAGACGCAGCCCTCCGCGCCGCCAGGCCCAAACAGGACTCCACGGTGGTCACCATCGGCGAGCTCGACTTCTCAGTATGCAGCGATATCGTGCCCTTGCCGCATATTAACATCGTAGAGCACTACTGCTGGACAGGTAAACCTCACGTCACGCTATATCCCCGGCTCCTCGACGTGCTCAAGAACGTCTGGCGCGTTAAAAGAGCGGTGGTGGACGCCACCGGCGTAGGCTCCGGCGTCGCCAGCTTTTTATGCAGTGCACTGGGCACGTCTGCGGTTACTCCCTTCCTGTTCACGCAGGCTTCAAAATCCAGGCTGGGCTTCAAGCTGCTGGCAGCGATAAATTCGGGCCGGGCCAAGATGTACGCCCAGGACGGCTCGGAGGAATACCGCGAGTTCTGGTTCGAGATGACGAAAGCCAAGAGCAGCTTCAGGGCCAATCAGACCATGACCTTCTATGTCGACCCCGCCGTGGGACACGACGATTTCCTCTCCAGCCTGGCGCTGCTGGTCGAGGCTGCTCAGTACGCGCCCAGGTCAGCCCGGGGGCACGTGAGGGAGGTGGTTTTATGAGAGAAGAACTGGAACTCGCTGCTGACCGCCTCCCTGATTATTCCGAATACATCGACCGGGGCTGCAATCTCTCCCCCTCCTGCCTTAGGTATCCCCTGCCCAGATGCCGCCACGACTTAGAGGCGCAAGGCAGTCGGTCGGCCAGGATGCTGCGAGACAGGGAGATTTTGAGACAGCGAACCACTGCGGGCAAGAGCGTCGCAGAGCTTGCCACAGAATTCACCTTGAGCAAACGCACCATTCAACGAATTATCAGGAGGTTATCAAATGAATAACATCTCAGGGACAAAGCCGCGCCCTATCCAGGATACCGCAACAACCAATCTCACCCCGCCACAGCAGATAAGCCGCATGGACCCGGAGAGACTGCGAGCGTACCGCGAGAACCTGGAGTTCTACAGCGGGGCGCAGTGGCTGGGCCGCTCTCGTTCCCGTGAACGGCGGCTCACCTTCAACTACGCCAAGGTCTTCGTGGACAAGATCACCAGCTATCTCATGAGCAGTCTCAGCTTCGCCATAGACCCTGCGTCCGCCGAGGACACAGAGAAGTCCCGCCGGGCTGAAGACGCTATATATAAGATATATGAGTCCAATAATCTGGAGCAACTCGACTTCGATACCGAGCTGGACACCGCTATTCTGGGCGATGGATGCTACAAAGTAACCTGGGATTCGCGGGAGCGGCGGGTGCGGGTATCGGCGCCCGATGTGCAGGGTATTTTTGTCTGGTGGCTGGGAGACGATGTCACCAGGGTATGGCGGGTGGCCAGCCGCTACCAGCTTTCCGCCGACGAGGTCAAGTTCCTTTACAATGTAGGGCCAAATAGACGAGCTCCTACTGGAGGCAAGCCCCTATCGACTGTCATCGAGTTGTGGACAGACAGGAAATTCGAGCTGTGGATTGACGATACTCTGTTCGAGCGAAAGGCCAATCCCTACGGGTTCATCCCCTTCGTCATCTACCCTAATCTCAGGGAGCCCAAGAAGTTCTGGGGAGTCTCCGACATTCCGGCGCTTATGGAGCCTTCGCGGGAATTGAACCGCGCCCTCTCCCAGCTTTCCCTAATACTGGAGCTGTCAGGCAACCCCATCGCCGTTCTGGAGAACATCGAGAACGCCCAGGACATAGCGGTGCAGCCAGGCGCAGTGTGGGAGATACCGGAACGCGCCAAGGCATACCTCCTCGACCTGCTGCAAGGGGGCGGGGTCAAGCTGCACGTGGACTACATAGACCTGCTGTATCGTACACTGCACGACCTCTCAGAGTCGCCGCGCACCGCCTTCGGCGATAACGAGCGCGGGCTCTCCGGAGTCGCCTTGGAGATGGAGCTTCATCCTCTGCTGCAGAAGGTGAAGCGCAAGCGGACCATCAGGACGGCTGTGTACAGGCGGCGCAACGAATTGATACTGAGAGTCCTGGAGAAAATGACCGGCGAGAGCTTCGGCAACTACCGCTCCCGCATCATCTGGGGGCCGGTGCTGCCGCAGGATAGAGACCGTCTGGTTCGCGACGAACAGATTCTGGTCGGCGCTGGCATCCACTCACGGCGCAGGGCGATGGACGAACTGGGCATTGAGAACCCTGATGTTGAATTCGAACGCTGGCTGGAAGAAGAGATGAGATTACCTCTAACCCAAAGGAAGATGACAAGCGAGGACGGACAAGGGGCTTAAGCCCCTTGTCCGCACTCATAATAACTTCCCTGTCAGTCGACTATGAGGTTTTTTTTGCTCGGTTGTGGTTGGTAAGGCAAACCTCTTTAATCTAAGCCCATCTCGGTTTGCTCGCCCTTATGACCTTTCGCTTTGGGTGCCTTCTTGAACGTCACGCTTACCTGGTGGAGCGGCGGCATATCGATACCCTTACCGGACAGAAGGTCAGCGACAGTCAATATCTGTAGCCGAGGATAGCTCTTGCCCCAGACCTGCGAGGTGTAGAAACCAGCCCCCGCCGCTTCTGACCGCATAGCCGACGTAGGTTCTTGCATAGTAATGAGCACGCCAATCTCGGCCTTTTCCCTATCTAAGACACCGCGCAGGTCACGCACATGGGGAGCGCTTGTATGGCCTGCCTTTACCGAAAGGATGACTTGCTTAGTCTTGCTGTCAGCATCGTCGTGGAAGTATAGACGACCATCGATGCCTTTGTCGGCGCCCTTCTTCTGCTCTACTGGGCGAGCACCAACCAATCCCAGCGCCCACCACTGGAATTGGTATGGGTCTTGCTGTGCAAGCATCTCAGCATCAGGCACAGATACTGGCTCACCGATGACCTTATATGCCACTTGGTCGCCGAAAGTATCCCGCAGTCGATGCTTTATCAGCGTGATGGCTAGGTGGGTAATGTCGATTCCTATCCAGCGTCTATTAAGATGCTGTGCAGCCGCTATAGTGGTTCCACAGCCACAAAACGGGTCTAGTACCGTGTCACCTTCATTGCTACTGGCTTGCATAATGCGCTCTAGTAGGGCTTCGGGCTTCTGGGTAGGATAGCCGAGGCGTTCCCGAGAGGTGTTTGGTATGCGAGGGATGTCCGTCCATACTGATTGGAGAGATTTACCAGGCATTTCATCAAAATAGACTCTCAACCCGTCCATACGAGGAGCCCCGTCTCGCTTGGTTAAAATTCTTCCTTCAGCCCACCACTTTTCTAGCTGCTCCTCTGTGTAGCCCCACCCACGACTTGGGGGAGGCATAGTTCCACGCCATTCAAACTTACCAGAGTCGCTGTCTGGGCGACTAGCCGTTAAGTCTTGTCCTGTATATAGCCGCCCCTGCTCGTCCCTGTGATATCTCTTGGCTTGAGCAGAGCCATATGGCATAGTAACACTGTTCCAAGTATATTCCCCCCCTTTTGTGTAGAAGAAAATGATATCATGTATTCGCCCATACTGCCCTGCAGCATTGTGAACGTTTGTCCGTTGCCACACAATTTCATTTCGGTAGTTCTCTCCACCAAACACGGCATCCATGAGCAGCTTTAAGTAGTGGCTGGCTGTAGGGTCACAGTGCAGGTAAATGCTGGCTGTCGGCTTCATAACACGGCGTAGTTCCATAAGGCGCGGCGCCATCATAGCCAAATATGCCAGCATGTTGCTGTCACCCAATACCATGCGAAATGACTGCAGCGTCTGTGATGCCTTGCCTCCAGCCTCTACGACCTCCTGATAAGCCTTGGCTGCGGCCTCGTCCCATTTCCAAGTATCTTCAAACGCCTTAATCTGAGCGGCGGCTTGTGCGCCGTTCTGTTCGGCGAAGAGTACATTGTATGAGGCATTGCTGTTGAAGGGCGGGTCGAGATATACAAGGTCTATGGTTTCATCTTTCACATGGCGACGAAGCACATCTAGATTATCGCCATAGTAGAGTAGATTATCTTCCATGCTAGACTCCCACTCGATTACTTGGGCCTATTATACACAGTTTTACTTCTTTTGCTACCTACAAACCAAGACCGAGCAGTACCATTTCCTCGACAGGAGAGGGTGGGGGAGGGTGAAGGGCTGCAGGGGGGGCATCCTGTTTCGTTTCCTTTTGGTTGATTTTGGGGTAGATAACTAAACAAGGGGAATTAGCAATGTCAAAACTCAGGCGAGAAACTCTCGATGATTTGAGAAACGCGGGTCGCAATCTCTTCGAGAACATAGCAGACCCCCATTGTTGCGACCGCATCACAACTATGAGCGAACACTATTACAGGACTGATATTCGCATCCACACACATTTCCGAGGCAGCCTCACCGAATTTTGCGCCATCTTTCAATATGGCAAGAGTGGTTTGATGGAGCGACAACACTCTGCTTGGAGTAAAGGATCGCCCGAGATTGCTATCCCTTCTATCCATAACCAGACCAATACCAATCCTGGTGGCTACGACCTGAATGAGCCGATGCTTGTCCGCATTGTTAATCTCTTGGAGCCAAAAGAGGGGACTATTGCGTCCACCACGTAGGGGCGGACCAACTGTTTTGAAACGTGTACTACTTCCGCGTTTGTATGGTTGCAGCCCCTCGATGAGTGCTTGATGCTTAGGTAGGAGCAAGCCAAGCATATCTTTACGTCGACCCTCGAATGTTTGCCCCCTTTTAGTCTTGTCGAGGCTATTCCGACGCAAGAAGATGGGGAATTGGAGACTTCGACTCCTTGCAACTGTTTCGCATGGGGTATTCAGTAGTGCGAGTTGATAGACAAGTTGGTCAAGGGCAGAACGAAGGTTGTAGGCGATCTCTCCGACATAGACTCCCCATTCAGGAGACGGTGGCGGGCCATCCACGCGCACGCGGTAGATATACTTTCCAGACTTCGGATTGAACTCCGCCCTGACGACGTGATACTTAGTCCTCTTCCTGAAGGCATCCTCCATCAGCCTGAGTCGATCGATTTCAGCTTCTGCACGAACTATCTTGAGTCGCGGACCATCGAGCGAAGGCATATGCTTTACTCCAATAATAAGCCAATTATGAACTTGGCAAAGTCTAAATTCAATACCACAACCTGTAGCGGCCATGAATTGTCAAGTAGAATCAATCAAAAAGAAATAGTACCAAGCATCCTCGAGGGTTGACAACCAACACCATTTGGCGCAATATACATAAACTTCTATTATTTTGTTTTCGGAGTCTGAAATGGCAAAAACTATCGCTGAAATCAACGAGAAAATCGCTAAGGGCCAGGCAGTAGTGGTGACCGCCGAAGAGGTCATCGACATCGCTAAGAAGAAGGGCGTAGCCAAGGCTGCCCAGGAAATAGATGTGGTGACCACAGGTACGTTCGGCCCTATGTGTTCGTCAGGCGCTTATTTCAACCTGGGGCATTCCAAGCCGCGCATAAAAGTCGGAGGGGGCACGGCTTACCTGAACAATGTGCCTGCCTATACAGGACTCGCGGCTGTAGATATTTTCCTCGGCGCAACAGCGATGCCTGACGATGACCCTCGGAACAAGATTCACCCTGGTGACTTCCCCTACGGCGGAGGACACGTAATCGAAGAGCTGGTAGCTGGCAAGGATGTCAAGTTGGTAGCCACCGCTTACGGAACCGATTGCTACCCCAGAAGAAAAGTTGAGACTCTGATCAACCTGAAGAGCATCAACGAGGCTGTGCTATTCAACGTTAGAAACGCCTACCAGAACTACAACGTTGCGGTTAATCTTAGCGACCGGACGATTTACACTTACATGGGTGTGCTCAAGCCCCATTTGGGAAATGCTACCTATTCCACCGCAGGCCAGCTCTCGCCGCTGTTCAACGATCCCCTTTATAAGACAATCGGTATTGGTACGAAGATATTCCTCGGCGGCGGCATCGGCTATGTGGCCTGGCAGGGCACACAGCATCACCCCGACGTGCCGCGCACCGACAAGGGCGTGCCCAAGCGCGGAGCAGGGACCCTGGCAGTGATAGGGGACCTCAAGCAGATGAAGCCGCGGTGGCTGGTCGGGACAAGTTTCATCGGCTACGGCGCTACTATGACTGTCGGCATCGGCATCCCCATACCGATACTATCCGAAGAAATTCTCATGTACACCACGGTCAAGGATGACGAAATTTTCGCTCCCATCGTGGACTATTCCGACGCTTATCCTCAGCGCAACCCCGACATTTTGGGAGAAGTTGATTACGCTCAGCTAAGGAGCGGCAAAATCACAGTCCAGGGTAAGGAGGTACCGACTGCCTCGTTTTCGAGCTATTCCAGGGCGGTGGAGATCGCTAACCTCCTCAAGGATTGGATAAAGAAGGGCGAATTCCTCCTGACCCAGCCTGTAGCACCACTACCCGGGGTGGAATCGGGGATAACCTTCAAACCTATGCCAGACCGCCCTTTTGAGAAGACAGACTGAGCTAAAGGAGCCACAGCATGAACATTGCGAGAAAGATCGTGTTACGTTTCCCACCCCGGCTCGTGGATCAGCCGATAATATACCGCCTGGTCAAGGACTACGATTTGCAGTTCAATATCCTGAAAGCCGCGATCACGCCCAATGAAGAGGGCATCCTGGTATTAGAGTTGAGCGGCAAAAAGAAGGACTACGACGAAGCGATTCGGTTTCTGGCCGGAGCCGGAGTAGAAGTGCAGGCACTGATAAAGGATGTGTCTCGCCTGGAGGACAGGTGCACTCATTGCGGCGCGTGTGTCACCATGTGTCCCGTGGGCGCTCTTGTGGTCAACCCGCAAACCAAGCGAGTCGATTTCCTGGACAGCAAGTGCATCGCCTGCGGGCTTTGTATCAAGCCATGCCCGGTGAGAGCGATGGAAGTGCGTCTATAAGGGATGTATGAGCCAAGAACTTACAGAGACTGGGTCAAGGATAAGAACCTGGTCTCCTTTTCGGTAGCAGTCAAAGAAACCGACCTCCACATCAGGGCCAGGCGTGACCTTACAGCCGAAGCGCTGGCAGCAACCAAACGATACCGCGCTGACCTGGAGAGCTATATCAAATCGCACCCCATCTTCTTGACCACCCTCAAGCCTTGCGAGGTTGAAGCAGACGCCCCGCCCATCGTGAAGGAGATGGTCGATGCCGCAAGAGCGGTAGGGGTTGGCCCTATGGCAGCAGTGGCTGGCGCTATAGCCGAGAGGGTGGGCAACGAACTCCTCCCTTACTCTGACGAAGTCATCGTGGAAAACGGCGGGGATATCTTTCTCAAGACTTCGAAAGAAAGATTCATAGGCGTCTATGCTGGGGAATCGAAATTCACTAAGAAAATCGCCTTCTCGATACTTCCCGAGGAAACCCCTCTGGGCGTTTGTACTTCCTCCGGCACAGTAGGACATTCCCTCAGCTTCGGATACGCCGATGCGGTCATAGTCTTCTCCTCATCGACGTCCCTGGCCGACGCGGCAGCTACCGCCATAGGCAACATGGTCAGAATAGCCGAGGATATCCCTGAAGCACTGGAATTCGCTCAGGGCATAAAAGGTCTGAAAGGGGTTGCCATCATAAAAGGCGATAATATGGGGCTTTGGGGCCAGATAAGGTTAGCAACTGCCGATTGAGAGAGAACCTTGGCTAGGTTATTTGAGCCTCCGAACCGTACACCCGCCCCTTCCACCTGACGCCGCCACCCGTTAGATACTGGTAGCTGGCATAGAAAACAACCAGTACTAGAAAAAGCATGCCCACAGGATGCAGGATAATAGATGTCTTAGGTTGCGAGAAGCGGCGGCCTGCTAAATACCGCGCCAGAAATACTATAGCTACCTGCAGCATGACCAATACCTCCCAGCCAAAGGCGGGTTGTGCCAGCAGCAGGCCATAGACCAGCCATAAAAAGGGTGCCAGAAACAGGAACAGCACCACAGCCATCAACCCAACCAGAGAGACTACAGATAACGAAGCTACCACGTAAAGCCATCTGGCGAATCCGTCCCACATAGTGCCGAACTCCCGGTACATCTGACAGGATACCAGTGACGATAGGTCCAGCGTCAACTGTCTGTAATGGTGCCGTGAGACCTCTCTCCCCAGCCAGACGTCCTCCATTATGCGCGACTTCACAGCCTCGTGTCCGCCGATACTTCGGTACTCATTTGCTGAAAAGAACAGGAACTGCCCAATAGCAACCGAGGGCATATTGCGCCGTGAGCGCTGTAACCACCACAACGGCATCCAGCAAAGAAGCATAAAATAGCAAAGAATGGGAAGGGCCATCTTCTGCCAGATCGAGCTGGTCCGCTGATAAGGAAAGCCGGAGATTAGCGCGGCCCGTGAGATAAGGGCAACTCCCAGTACTCTACGTAGCATAGCGGGGGCATGCACAGTATCGGCATCAGTGAACAGCAGCCAGGAACCTCGAGCCTCCTGAGCTAGCTGGTGACAGGCAAAGGTTTTGCCCGCCCATCCTGGCGGCAAAGGCTGTCCTCGCAGCAGCCTGACTCGACTGTCTTCGGCAGCAATTCGAGCTACTATATCAGCAGTACCATCGGTAGAGGAGTCATCCAGCACCAATATCTCGAAGTTGGGATAGTCTTGCTGACGCAAAGATTCGAGGCAGACGCTGATGTTAGCCTCCTCGTTCCTTGCAGGGACGAGGACGGAAATTAGGGGCGCAGGCTCTGGCAGTTGGATGTCTGACTTAGGTTTCCTTAAGGCCCTTAGATTCAGCAGAAGATTGAGCAGAACTAAAGCCAGCAGAATAAAGACTATCTGTTGGTAGAGCATCTATAAAGCTCCGGCGGTGCTTTAGCCAACGCCGTCCGCCTTTCTGGCTTCAACTACATCGTCACCTGCTCTCAACTCTTTTATGAAGGAAGGCGCCACGAGCAAGCATCCGGCCAGGGCATATTCCCAGGAGACGTACCACAACCCCAATACTACAGGGACAGACAAACGGAATAGCCGATTGCTCAGCACGTGCCGTCTGGTGACTACTAAAGGTAATATATACCAGGCTGCCATGATGAGCACCGCCAAAACGTTTATCAAAACCAGGCCGGACATGCCTATGGTCAGCCCCTGACCACCCCCACCTCTCAGCCAGATGCTAAAACTGCAACCGAAGACAGCAGCGACCAAGATGACCAGACTTGCCCAAAGCTCACCCACCATGAGATAAGCAATGAGAACACAGATACCAGCCTTTGCCATCTCAGTCACAAAGGCCGCTAAGGCCGGGCGTTTCCCACCATGCATCAGCACTGCCGTCACCGTGGCGTTGCCCGTGCCCATGGTCCGGATATCCTTGCCGGTGAAGAAGCGCATGGAGAGATAGGAACTAGGAATACTTCCAATGAAATAGCCGATCAATATCAAATATACGAAAGTTAGCATCATCGTCCCTCATATGACAAAAGCGCGCTTATTAACATTTAAATCACTCTAAGCAATAAGCGACCCTTTGTCAAGCGCAGGGGGCGACTAGCTCATCGATTCCGACCGCCGCGTCTTCTTCCTAGCCTCGATCAGCTTGAAGATACCAAAACTGAGGGTCGGCAACTCATTCCACAGAAGGTCCCGCCACTTGCTGTAGCGGGACCTCTCTACAAGGCCCTCCATACGGTTGCATGGAGGGGCAATTTGATTGTACCGTCATCTAACACTCCCCGCTGCTTTGCCTCCAGTCGACGCCTTCGGAAACACGCGTCAGGGCTCAAGACAGGTCTTTCTTAATCTGGTCGAACTCCTCCTTGGAGATCTGGCCTTTGGCATAGCGTTCCTTCGCGATTTCCAGGGGATCGCGCTTCTCAGGGGTACCTGTCCTTGACTCCCTGTGCCTCACCAGCGACCTGATCCCCCAGACTACCAGCCAAATGATCGCTATCCAGAATAACAGCATCCATATCCCGCCGAACACCATCCACCATCCCCACCCATCGTGCATGTACCACATGAGCACCTCCTTACGCTGCTAGCTGTCAGCCAGATCAAATTGGCAATTCGATAACTTATAACTGGAGGCACCTCCAGTTCTCCGACTGAAAGTATCATGCGCTTTCCAATCTCGCTTAAATCCCCGATCGGAGAACTTACATATGGAGGTGCCCCCAGACCTCGACAGCCAGCCAGCCCCATGTTATTTTCAACCCAGGCTATTTCTTCGTAGCACCACCTACATATTTTTCAGGGTTCTGATCAAAAGCCTTCTTGCAGCCAGGAGCGCAGAAGTAATACTTCTTCCCTTTGTACTCGGAAGTAGCGGCTGCCTTCTTCTCATCTACCTTCATCTTGCAGATTGGGTCGATTGCCACCGGACACCTCCTCAGTTTAGCTTGAAACGCTTAAGAATGTCTGCCATTTTCCAATTCTGGGGTATCCCCCGGTTACCCGACATCCGCCTATAGCGGACTCCAAACTCTCCCCTTCTCTATCCCCAAAAACCACAACTGCGGGAACCCTTGAAGCTGGGGGATACCCCAGTCCAAAAAGGAAAGAGGACCTGGCATCTTTATATCACAGGGGGTGTTAAAAAGTCATAAAACCGAAGGGGGAAAAAGTTGAAAAATTATTACATTTCGGTGCAGCCCTTTACCTATTTGACCTCGCTTACTTTCCACTTATCGTCAACCCAGAGCCCGATGACCTCGGCCTTGACGCCCCACCATTTCACGGTCTTTATCGCGCTGCGAATATGCGCAAGATGAGTTTCCTTGTCGACCGGATTGCCTGCGCAATCATGATGCCCCACTACAGCTATATGCTTCGAGCCATGCCTACCTGTGGAAATACCCATCCTCCTCTTGATTGACTCGATCGCTGCTTTGTCCTTGTTTGCCGCCAGTATGCCGTCAGGCCCGGGCTCGGTGATTGCATCTACATAGTCCACTTTATACTTCTCCTTCAAGAACTCTGCTACAGGCTGCAGCACCCTACCGTCAATACAGCTGATAGCGGTAGCAAATGCACCATCTGCCATTACGTCCCCTCCCTATCGGTTAATAAGTAGAGATACAGTGCTTGAATCATAGACTGCCCATTTTGCTCAGTCAAGCATGGTGCGACATCTTCCTCTTGACAAAATAAGAACTAATGTTCTACCATTGCCCTGCCCAAGATTAAAGATGTAGGGGCTGATAGCTATCAGCCCGTGAGAGGAGGTGAAACATGGCGGAGGAAACCAGAGAGACTGAGACGCAGGACAAGGATGACCTGCAAGCGCGCATGGCCCAGCTTGAGCAAGACATCTCTTCCAGGGATAGCGAGCTAACCGTTGTCAAGGAATCGCTCTCAGGCGCAGTAGCAAAATACCGGGCTGCCGTTCTGGCCACGGCCCCTGAGGTCCCTGCGGAGCTGGTCAAGGGAGAATCCATTAACGAGATAGATACCTCGCTGGAGCAGGCGCGGGGCATTGTTTCGAAGGTCCGGCAGCAGCTCGAGGCCGAGGCTGAAGCGAACAAAGTGCCCGCAGGCGCACCATCCCGCACACCCCAGGACTTGTCAGCGCTCTCCCCGGCGGAGAAAATCGCCTACGCCTTGAGGAAATCCCTGAGAATGTAGGAGTGAGGCAATGTTTAGCTCATTTCCCCTGGGAGTGCAGAGGGGCGAAGCCCCTTTGCCGAGGGTCTGGGGGTGTCCCCCAGTTTTTAAAGCCCCCAAGAATGGGGGATTAGGGGGTTGATTTACCCTAGCTCGGTTGGAGCAGATGCTCCAACCCTACCCGGCAAACACTAAAAGTAAGAGGAGATAAAGAACATGGCATTAACTTTAGCAGAGGCA
>Ga0315280_10000795_pt1 | contig 57421 bp, 40 predicted proteins | sample YL17G06_40_MG_FD_203697 | JGI IMG/M metagenome (GOLD analysis project Ga0315280, IMG submission 203697) | Sediment microbial communities from Yellowstone Lake, YNP, Wyoming, USA - YL17G06_40 | ecosystem: Environmental > Aquatic > Freshwater > Lake > Sediment | place: USA: Wyoming | collected... | reverse complement strand
TAATCTGGACAGCATCCGAGGGCAAAAACAGCGGCAACCTCGTTTTCGAAATGGGGCAAAGGGAGCGGTATGTCCAGCGTTTTCAGCGGGGCCCAAGGCGGGATTCAGCTAATTTGGACAGCAGTGCCGCCGTGCAGACGGCCGAGTAGAGCCAGAAGGTGTTCGCTGCACCCAGCGAGGCGTTGAGTATCGGGAAGGTATAAGTGAGGATAAAGCAGGCCAGCCACAACGCCGATACAGCCACGCAGATGGCCGCGCCCCGAATGCGGTTGGGGAAGATCTCGGCGATCAGCACCCAGGTGACGGGCGCCAGGGAAAATGAATAGCAGGCAATAGTGGCCAGTGCCGCCACTACGCGGTGTTCATCATTCCCGCAAGTTCCAGGTTCCAAGTTCCACGTCCCGGGTTCCAAGTTGGCGAACCTGGAACCTGGAACCTGGAACCCGAAACTCAGGGCACGCTGCGAATCAGGACGCGATTGGCGTCGCGCAGCGCCAGGCGCAAGGCGCCGGCGCCGTCCGTTCCATAGCTGGGCCGGCCCAGCACGCGGATGGTCACATCCTGCTCCTCGGGGATGAAGAATGCGCCGAAGCCGGTGATTCCCGCGGTGACAAACCCGCCCACGTCCACGCCGCCCGCAAAGGCGACGGAATTCAGGCCAAGCTGGAAGGTGGCGCGCGGCCCGGAGTCGCCGCCGCGCACTTCGACAATATAAAAGCCCGGATCGAGCTGCTGCTGGAACTGCACGGAACTCACGCCGAAGCGCTCGACGCCGACCGGCCGGCGCTGAGCATCGAGAATGCGAATGCCCACCCCGGCCTTCGACGCGTCCCATCCGGGCAGCACCTGCGTGTTCAGTTGCAGAGTCACAACCTGGGCCGAAGGCAGATAGAACGCGCCGAAGCCCGGCGGCAAGCGCCGTTCCTGGATGGCGCCGCCCAGGTTGAATCCGCCGGCAAGCGTGCCCTTGGGCGCCAGCGCTTCCAGGCCCCAGTAGCCCTCCGGCTCGCCCTCGCCCAGCGTCACTTCGGCGATGTAGAAACCCGGAGCCAGGTGCATGGTCATAGCCGGCTCGGGGATGCCGCTGGCGGGGTTGAGAAAAATCCTGCGGATGCGGTTATTGCCGGTGTCAACGACGTACAGGTTGCCGAGGGCATCAAGCTTGACGGCCAGGGGCAGGTTCAGCGCGGCGGCGGTGGCCAGCCCGCCGTCACCGCCGTAGGCGGCCTCCCCGGTCCCGGCTATCACCGTGTTGGCGTCGCCGACCCGTTTCGTGACTACGTTGGCGCAGCCGGTTGGGGGGGTGTCGTAGCACGCGCTATCAGTGAAGTAAATGGCCCCGGCGGCGTCCACCGCCGGCTTGCCCGGCCGGATCAGTTCCGGAACCGCGAGAGTGCGCGTCCCGTCAGAAGCGATGCGGGTGATCCCGCCGTCGCGGCGCGCGTAGCTGAGCGCCTGCGTGGGAACATAGAGCGCGCCATCGGGCCCGGCGGTGACCGCCATCGGAAACAACAGCGAGGTGGCCACGGTGGTGATGATGCCACCGGGCGTCACTTTGCGGATGCTGCCCGCCAGCGGGTCGGCGATGTAGAGGTTGCCGAAGCGATCGAAGTCCAGATCGTAAATCGAGTTGAAGGCCGCCTGGGTGGCCGGGCCGCCGTCGCCCGCGCCCTGGGAGGGCGAAAGGCCGCTGCCGGCGAACGTGGTGATGATGCCGTTCGAGTCCACCTTGCGGACGCGCACGCCTTCGCTGATGTAGACATTGCCGGCGGCATCGACCGCCAGGCCGGTTGGCAGGTTCAACAAGGCCCGCGCAGCCGGCCCACCGTCGCCTGCATATCCGGGCGCGCCGGCGCCGGCAAACGTCGTGATGACGCCGTTGGGCGCCACCTTCCGCACGCGGTTATTGGTGGTGTCGGCGATATACAGATTGCCGCCGGCATCCAGCGCCACGCGGGTGGGGCCTTGCAGGGCCGCCTGCGTGGCCGGCACTCCTTCGCCGGAAGACGCGCCCCCGCCGGCAACCGTGCTGATGATGTTCTGGCCGGAAACCGGCGCCGCCAATAACAACAGGACGATGACCGCCGCCGGATAGGTACGAATTCGAGGCATGAGAGGTGGATTTCAACACAAAGGCACGAAGGCACAAAGACACAAAGAAGAAGAACCAAGGCGCCCGCAGATGTCCCGCCGTTTGGTGTCTTTTCTTTGTGCCTTTATGCCTTCGTGCCTCTGTGTTAAAGAAAATTATACGTTACCCGCGCTTCCCGCGGGCTTCTTTGCGGGCCTTGCGCGCTGGGCCGACGGGCAGGCCGCCCTCCTGGTTGTCCGGGGCTTGGCGGAACAGGCGGCGGCGTTCCTCGTCGGAAACAACCGCGTAGTCCGGCGTCTTCATGCCGGCGATCTTGACCGGCGCGGGCTTGTCGGCGCGCCAGCGGGCGAGCTGCTTCTTGAAATCATCGAGCATCCCCTTGTGCTTCGGGGAATCGGCGAGGTTGTTCTCCTCCTTCGGGTCCTTCTGCATGTCGTACAGCTCATACGGCCCGCTGCCCTCCAGGCTGGTGTCTATGAACTTGAATTCCGGCGTGCGGATCATGCCATCGCGAAGCTGGGCGTAAGCCAGGTCCTTCCATTTCGGGTCGCGGCCGCGCGCCAGGTTGACGAAGCTTTTGCCCTGCACGCCCTCGGGCACCGGCACCCCGATAGTTTCCAGGATACTGGGGACCAGGTCGGTGTTCTCGACGAGCTTTTGTTCCACGCGGCCCTTGTTTTCCGGCGCACCCTTGGGCCCGCGCCAGATCAGCGGGATGTGCGAGGAGCCTTCATACATGATGCCCTTGAACCAGCGGCCGTGGTCGCCCAGCATGTTGCCGTGGTCGGCGGTGAACAGCACCAGGGTGTTGCCGGCCATGCCCAGTTGCTCCAGCTCATCGAGCAGCCGCCCGATCTGCTCGTCGGTGTGCGTCACCAGGCCGTAGTAGGCGGCGCTCATCATGCGGATCATGCGCTCGTCATCCACGTAGTGCCGCAGGCGCTGGCCGCGCTGCTGGGCCCGGATCTCCTTGGCGTTGGGCGGCATCTTCGGCACAGGAATCTTGTTCGGGTCGTACATTTCCAGGTATTTCTTGGGCTGCACGGAAGGCGAATGCGGCTTCAGGTAGCTGGTGAACAGGAACCAGGGCTGGGCGCTGTTCTTGCGGCCGCGCAGGTAGTCGATGGCGCGGTCGGTGATCCAGTTGGACTCGAAGTCCTCGGGCGCGTGCTTGAACACGCCGTAATCCCGCCCCAGCGCATCCTCCGGCCAGGGACAGGTCCCCGGCACAATGGGAAACTTGGCTGGTGAGCCGTACTTGTTCTTCAGGAAGGCGTTGTAGCCCAGCTCCGGCGTCGGCCCTTCGCTCGAGAACGACCAGAACTGGTCGAAACCGAAGCCGTAGCGCACCGGCGCGTAGTGCAGCTTGCCGGAGATGGCGGTGTGATAGCCGTAGTGTTTCAGAATCGAAGGCAGGTAAATCTCGCCGTTGTTGGCCGGCGCCCCGTTCATAATCATGCCGTGCACGTGCGCGTAGCGGCCGGTGAAGGCCGAAGCGCGGGCCGGCGAGCACACGGGCGAAACCGTGTAGGTGTTGGCGAAGCGCACCCCCTGGGAGGCCAGGCGATCGAGGTTAGGGGTGCGGACGATGGCGTGGCCGGCGCAGCCCATGGCGTCGGCGCGCATCTCATCGACCATGATGAACAGCACGTTGGGCCGGGCCGGCGCCGCCGCGCCTGCACGCGACGCCCAACCGCCGATGATCCCGCCCGCGCCAATCAACAACTCACGGCGACTGATCGACATAGTTCCATCTCCTGAAGACAACCGAGCCACAGATTTCGCAGATAATGCCGATCGAATCTGTGTCATCGGCGAAATCCGCGGCTAGTTCTTGATGAGAAACAACGCGTCTTTCGGACCCAATTCCAGCACGCCCCGAACCGCGGCGCCGTTATTCGCCGCCCGGTCCTGCAATGACGAACCCTTCAGCCGGCGGAAGGTTTTGCCCGGAAACAGCTTCTCCAGGTTGAGAGCGTAGGGCCGGGGCGACGGATTTGCAACTACCAAGCCGCGCTCGAACTCGCGGTACATGACGTCGGGGTGCGCGTAGGCAGCGATCACGGAAATCCAAATCGGTCCGGCGCCTTCCATAGCAAATTCAACGGCAAGCTTTTTGTCCTTGATATCCGGAAAATAGAAGTAGTAGTCAAAATCTTGTTCGTTGATCCACGCCGGAGACACAGTGTCGGGGGAAGAAGCGAGTGCCACCGTAAACTCAGGGGCGACTTGTACGGGGCCGCGCCGCAGCATCGTCGCACGCGCCCGCATTTTCACCACCAGATCGGGCCCGCCGTTCGCCAGCAACTGAAAACGAGTCCGATCCGCTGCCAGGTTGTCTGCCGCAGTCTTGATCGCCGCACCATCCTTTATGCTGCTAATGCCTTCGCCCGGGAATTGCTTTATCGCCACGGGCAGGGACATGCCCGCCACTGTGCCTTCGCGCTCGGCCAGATGCACGGCCGGGCCCAGCGGCCGGCCCAACCACGCCGGCTTGTGTTCCGTGCCCATCCAAAGCTCATCCCAGATGCCGATCAGCTCGCCGGGCTCGGCCGGCGGCATCAGCGAGTAGCAGATGGCGGAGTCGGCAAACACCGCCCCGGCAAACACCAGACGGTGGATGTTGAAGGGGAGCTTGCGCTGCCGCGTTTCCCCCGGCTTCGCGCCGGTCTCCATGAACTTGTGGTTGACGTAACTGAAGGCGGGTGCGCGGCCGTTGCGCACCCAGAACGACTGCCGGTTCAGCCCGCCGGACCAGTCGTCAATCTGGTAATCGTGCAGCGCGGGCCAGCCCTCGGCCTCGATGCCGTTCAGGCTGCCGAAAGCGCGCTGGTTGCCCTTGCTCCAGCCATCGGCCATGATCAAGCGCTCTTCGCCCAGGCGCTGCCGCAAATGGCGGCAAAACTCGATGACGCCGGCGCCATAGACGTTGACGCCGTCGATCTCGCCGTTGTCGATCTTGCCGTCGGCATCGACATCGACGCCGCGAATGTTGCGGGGAGCGCCGCCGCCCACCCGGTGGTTCAGGACGTCGAACTCCAGGCCGTCGAAGGCGGCCAGCGGCCCGCCGGGCTGAAACTTCTCGGCCAGGTCTTCCATTAACACGTCGTCGCAGGTGCGGCCCTTCGCGTCCCGCGGGCAGGCCGTCGAGTGGTTGTAGAACCAGAGCAGGTGGGAATTGCGGCCCCAGGGGCCCTCGGAGCGATGCGCGGCGGCATAGGCGCGCCCGGCAGCGAAGGCCCGCGGTTTGCTGCCGTACTGGCCGCGCTTCACTCGGATGGTCTTGTTCTTCAGGTCCACGGAAACCAACGCCACCTGCTCGCTCTTGTGCCAGTCGGGCCGGCCGGCTGAATCCAGCTCGCACAAACCAACGTCTTCGGCCGAATCCAGATAGCGGCCGATCCCGGTGCGAAACAGCCGCGCATCCTCGACCGGGATGTCGGTCTCGCTTTCCTGGGCGGGTACGTCGGCCAGGACGCGGGCGCCGTTGTGGTAGATCCAGTGGCCGGCGAAGAATCTCCCGCTGTTGTCCCGCGGGTCGCGGGCGTTCCCGTTGTAATGCAGAAGCACGAGCTGGTCGGGGTGCGCCTTCTTGAAGCGGTTGAAGAAATCAATATTGCGGGCCGACCGGCCGGGCACTTCCTCGTCCAGCACCTTGCCCTCGATGCCCATCAGGCGCGAGAAACTCTTCTCCCAGTCGTCGTAAGAGATCCGCGAATTGGCGGACTGCCCCTCCGAGGAGCGGAAAAAGAAGGCACGGGGGTAACCGCCGTTCAGCACGCGGAGAGCGGCGAGGCGCGGAGCGCCGCCGCCGGCACAGACACCGGCCAGCGCCAGCACGAAGAGGCAGAACAGTGAGCGTCGCATGACCGATACAGAATGCTACAGGAAGAGAAGGAAATCCGCCACCGTGGAAGAATGTCGAACGCCCGGCGTATTTCTCCGGCTTTCGCTCCTCTTGCTTTCACCAGGACGCATCTTCGTTTATATTTGCGGAGCGGCACGAAAGGAGGCGCCCCGATGAAGACACAAACCGTATTGCTGGGGACCCTGCTGGCCATCGGCCTGATTCTCCCGGCCTCGCAGGCACAACAGAAAGAGAGCCCGCCGGTCAGGCTGACGATGATCGCGACGAATCTCTACGCGCTGCTGGACGGCTCCGGAGCCCGGGGCGGCGCATTTGTCGGCGACACCGCGGTTCTTCTGATCGACGCCAAAATGGATCAGAGGTCGGTCAATCAAACCATCGCGGAAGTCAAGAAGATCACCGATAAGCCCATCAAGTACCTGGTCAACACGCACAGCGACGGCGACCACGTGCGCGGCAATCAATTCTTTCCCGCCACGGTCACGTTTATCGCCCATGAGAACTGCCGCAAGGACTTTTTCCTGGCCGGCCGCGACGGAGCCGCGTCGGAATGGAGCAAGCCGGAGCTGCTGCCATTCGTCCCCGGCGTCACGTTCCGCGACAGGATGGACCTCTACCTGGGATCGAAAAAGATCGAGCTTTGGTACTTCGGCGTGGGGCATACCACCGGCGATATCGTCGTGTATTTTCCGGCCGAGAAGGCGGCGTTCATCGGCGACCAGGCGTTTGTCACCAGGCCCCAACTCATCCACAGCTACAAGGGCGGCAATTCCTTCGAGCACGTCAAGACGCTGACGAAGATGCTGAACACGCTGGACGCCGACAGGTTCTACAGCGGGCACGAGGAGGTGCTGGACCGCGCCGCCATCCGCAAGCATATCGAGGAAATGACCGCGATGCAGGCCAAGGTCAAGACGCTCACCGCCCAGGGGAAAACGCTCGCCGACGTCAAGGGCCAGTTCAAAGAAGGTGAAGCCCGCCTGATCGAGTCGATCTATCAGGAAGTGGCCAAAGCCCCGCCGCGGTGAGCAGGTGCCAGGTGTCAGGTGTCAGGTGCCAGGTGGCAGGCGCAGTACCGCGACACGTGGCGGTGGAAACGCTGACACAGAACACGTGTCAGGGGCGACACCGCCGGTCCACAGACTCCGCTCCGCCCCAGGGAAGCCGGCCACCCGATTGGCATGCGCGCGGCAGGCGAATTGCTCCATAATCCGCAGGTAGACTGCGATGGCCCGCTCGGCGAAGCTGACAATCATCGGAATGGTAGTGATTGCGCTGGGGGGCGCAACTGCGCTGCTGCTACCGCAATCGAGACCGCAACCGCGCCCGCAACCGAGCCGCGACCGTAAGGGAGCGGATCGCTCCAGCACCGTTTCCAAGGCCGACGCATGGTGCACCGATCCCCTGCCGTCCGCTCCCTCACGGTCGCGGCTCTTCCGATCCTCCGCCTGGCACGACTCGCTGGGCGATGGCCTGCCCGATGCCTTCCGGCTGGAGAGCACGGCCGACCGCGAGCGCTTCCGCCGCTGGTTCTCCTTCATCGCGGAGATGCAGTACTACTACCCGAGCGCGGAGGCGTCCCGCGAAGTCCAGGACTGCGCCGGGCTGATCCGCTACGCGTTTCACGAGGCGCTGCGGCGGCACGATGGCGAGTGGCGCCGGCGTTTCGCCGCCCCGGTCGATTTCCCCATCGAAGACATCGAGAAGTACGCCTATCCGCGGACACCGCTGGGCACCGCACTGTTCCGGACGCGACCGGGTCCGTTTGCGCCCGGCGACTTGTCCGGCGGCGCATTCCGCGAGTTTGCCGATGCGGAGACGCTGGTCCGCTGTAACACGCATCGAGTCGGCCGGCGGCTGGAGGCGGCAGGAAAAGGCGACCTGCTGGTGTTTCGCCAGCCGCAGCAGAAGCAGCCCTACCACACCATGATTTTTCTCGGCGGCTCCGAAGCGCTACCCGACGCCGTCGCCGATTGGATCGTGTACCACACCGGCCAGGACGGCGGCCAGCCGGGCGTGATCAAGAAGGTGCCGTTCCGGGTCCTGTGCCAGCATCCCGAGCCGCGCTGGCGGCCGGTGGAAGAGAACCTGAATTTCCTGGGCTTTTACCGCCTCAACATTCTGCGGTAGAAGCAAGGGGGCGAATATGACTACGAAGCAGATTGCAAACCGCGGTAATAGGACGCTGATGAACGCAGATGAACGCAGATCAAAGAAATCTGCGTGTATCTGCGTGTATCTGCGTCCCATTTCCCCTGTCATCCGCTCCCTTACGGTCGCGGCACTGTTGCTGCTGTGGGCGGCGGCGGGGGTTGCTCAGACGCGACCGGCGCCGGGCGGGCCCGAGTTCGCCGTCAGCACCACGCGCAGCTACCAATCGGGCGAACGGCCGCGCGTCGCCCTCTATTACCGGGCGGTGAACTCGCTCGACTTCCGCGTGTACCGCGTGGCGGACCCGGTGGCATTGCTCGGAGGCATGAAGAACCCGCACCAGTTCGGCGAGGCGCGGCGCGACCTGATGCGCGTTTACCGCCAGGCCCCTCCGGCGCCGATCGAGACCATTCACACCTTCAAGCGCGACCTGCGGTCCGGCATCCGCGGTTATTTCCGCTCGCAGCTCAGCGCCAAGACGCGCCAGGCGTATTCCGCGCCGCCGCCCGGCAAAGTGCAGCGGCCGCAACGCGTGGTGCTCAACGCCAGCTCCTTTGCCGAGGTGCCCCTGCTCAACCCCAAGCGGTTGACGGTGGCCTGGCACGAGCTGCTTCCCTTCTCCGCGGAGAACCAGCGCGCGGTGTTCCCGGTGGATGTCAAAGAACCCGGCGTTTACGTGATCGAAGCGGTCAACGGCCGGCTGGCGGCTTACGCGGTGCTGGTGATGACCGACTTGGCCGTGGTCACCAAGAGCGCGCCCGGGCAGATGCTGGTCTATACGGTTGACCGGCGCAGCGGCCGCCCCGCCGCCAACGCCGAGATCTTCCTGTACCGCACCGGCAGGCGCCTGACCGGCGGGCGCGCCGACGCCCGCGGGCTCTTCCTGACTCCCCTGAAAATCGCCCGCGGCCAGGAACCGAGCGAGCCGCTGGAAGAGGAAGACCAGGACGAAGTGAGGGGCGGTGTCGGCGGCGTGCTGGCTATGGCGCGCGCCGGCGGCCGCTTCGCCGTTTCCGCGCTGGAACAATACGAGGTGCCCAGCGGCCCCGAAACCGAGTATCGCGCCTACATCTACACCGACCGGCCCGTGTACCGCCCCGGCCACAAGATCGAGTTCAAAGGCATCGTGCGGCTGCTCAACCAGGAGCGCTACAACACTCCGGGCGGCCGCGTCGAGGTGCAGATTACCGGCCCGGAGCGCACGCCGCTGCTCAGCCAGACCTTCACGCTCAACCAGTACGGCTCGTTCAGCGGCGCCTACGAAGTCCCGCCCGAAGCCAGCCTGGGCTATTACTCGATCCGCGCCACACTCGACGGCAAGATGGTCGGCATGCACGGGTTCCGCGTGGAAGAGTACCGCAAGCCGGAATTCGAGGTGAAGGTGGCGGTTGAGCGCGGACAGTACCTGCAGGGCGAGAGCCTGCGTGCCTCCGTAAGCGCACGGTATTACTTCGGCGCTCCGGTCTCGGGCGGGAAGGTAAGTTTCCACCTGTTCCGGTCGCGCTATATCCCGCCCTTCTGGATGGATTACCTCGAAGAAGAAGGTTCGGACGAGGGCGGCGGCGAAGAAACCGATTCCGAATACGGGAGGCGCTACTATTCGCCGCCCGAACAGGTCCACCAGCCGGAGGCAACCCTGGATGCAGATGGCAAGGCGCAAATCGAGCTGCCAACCGAGATCGACCCCGGGCGGCAGAACTTCGTCTACCACGTGCAGGCTGAAGTGACGGATGCCGGCGACCGCCAGGTGTCCGGCGCCGGCTACGCCCAGGTGTTGTACAGCGACCTGGGGGTGTTCGGCCAGACCGACCGCTACGTCTACAAGCCGGCGGAAACCGTGGAAACTACCTTCCGCGCGCTCGACCTGCAAGGCAAGCCGCAGCGGGCGCGGCTGGAGGTGACGCTGCTGCGCCAGCAGTGGATGACGAACCGCTCCCAGAACGTGGAGTTAAAAAAGACGGCGGTCGATACCGATGCCTCCGGCGTCGCGCGGTTTTCCTTCCAGCCGGACACGCCCGGCAGCTTCATCGTCCGCGGCGAGACCAAGGACACGCGCGGGCGGGTGGTCCAGGGCCAGGTGTGGTGCTGGGTCGCGGGCCGCGATTTCACCTTCGGCGGGGAAGGATACGGCATCTCGCGGATCCGCATGATCCCCGACAAGAAGAAATACAAGGCCGGCGACACGGCCCGCGTTCTCCTCTCGCTGCCCGAATCGGGCAAGCCCGAGCGCGGCGCGCCCGATTCGGGCGCGCACTTGCTGATCACCACCGAGGGGCGGCAGGTCTATTCGGCCTGGGTGGCCGAAGCGGATTCGCCGTCGCTCACCGTGGATGTGCCGATCACCCCGCAGCTCGCTCCCAACTTCTACCTGGCGGTGGCCTACGTGAAGAACAACCGCCTGTACGAAGCGTCGCAGAACATCAATGTTCCGAGCGACGAGAAGAAGCTGTCGGTGGAGATCTCGAGCGACCAGAGCCAATACCGCCCGGGCCAGCCGGCTGCCTACACCGTACTTACGCGCGACGCGGCCGGGCGGCCGGTTAGCGCCGAGGTCAGCCTGGGTGTCGTCGATGAGGCCATCTACGCCATCCAGCCGGAGAACGCGGCCGACATTTACCGCTTCTTCTTCCCGACTCGCTACAGCCGGGTCATCACCCGCTACTCGCGCGATTATTACTTCTACGGGTACTCGGGCGAAAAACGCATGCAGCTTGTGTTCGCGCGCCGCCCGTACCAGCTCGCCGACTTCAAGGCCGAGGGCGAGAAAGCGCCCGCCGTGCGCCGGCGCTTCGTCGATACCGCCTACTGGAACGCGCAGGTGGTGACGGATGGCTCGGGCCGCGGGCAGGTGCGGTTCGACATGCCCGATAACCTGACCACCTGGCGCGCCACGGCCCGCGCCGTCACCGCCGACACGCGGGTGGGGAGCACGGTGCAGAAGGTGCTGGCGCGGAAAAACCTGATGCTGCGCCTGCAAACGCCGCGCTTCTTCACCCAGCGCGATTCGGCCACCGTGGTCGGCGTGGTCCACAATTACCTGGCTTCCGACAAAACCCTTCGGGTGAGCCTGGAGGCAACGGGGATTGACGTAGCCGAGGGCGCCGCCCGTTCCGTGACCGTGCCCAAGAACGGCCAGGCGCGCATCGAGTGGCGCGTCTACGCGCCGGGCTCCGGCGAAGCCGTGTTCCTGGCCAAGGCCCTGGGCGACGAGGAGTCCGACGCCATGGAATGGCGGGTCCCGGTGCGGCCCTACGGCGCTCCCATCACCCAGGCGCGCAGCGGAACGATTTCCGGCGACCAGACCGTGGTCGAGCGCTTCAACCTGCCGGCGGCCTATCGCGAAACCGGCACGCTGCGGATCGACGTTTCGCCCAGTGCGGCCGGGACGCTGCTGGGCGCGCTCGATTTCCTAACAACCTTCCCTTACGGCTGCGTCGAGCAAACCATGTCCAGCTTCGTGCCCAACGTGGTGGTGGCGCGCACCATCCGGGAGTTGAAGCTGCCGCCGCTGGCGCGCCCCGATGAGCTGGACCGGAGAGTGAAGGCGGGGCTGAAACGCCTGTATGCGTTCCAGCACCAGGACGGGGGCTGGGGGTGGTGGACCGACGATGCCACGCATCCCTTCATGACCGCCTACGTCATGTACGGCCTGCGGGAAGCGCAGTTGGCCGGCTACGAGGTGCGCGCCGACGTGCTTCGGCGGGGATTGATGTCGCTGGCCAACCAACTGGCGGCGGGCGGCAACCTGCCCCCAGACACCCGCGCCTACATGAGCTACGCGCTGGTTTCGGCCGCGCCACAGGCCCCGATTCCGCTCGACACGCTGCTGGAATCGCGCGCCCAGCTCGGGCCGCTGGGCAAGGCGCTGCTGGCCCTGGCGCTTTCGGCGCGCCGGGACCCGCGCGCCATGGACTTGGCGGCCGACCTGGAGCGCGCCGCCACAACCTCCGGCGGCGAGGCCTGGTGGGAGTCGCGCACCGACCCCATGCTGCTGCACGAGCCCCGCGGCAACCCGGTGCAGGCATCCGCCTACGCCATCAAGGCGCTGGCCCAGCTTCGCCCCGGCAGCCCGCTGCTGCCGGCCGCGGTCCGCTGGCTGATCGGACACCGGCGCGGCGGCTACTACTGGGACACCACGCTGAATACCGCCACCGTCATCTACGGGATCACCGATTACCTGCGGCACAGCCAGGAGCTGGAGCCGAACTTCCAGGTGGAAGTGCTGCTGAACGGCCAGCCGCTGGTTTCCCGCGCCATGACCCGGGCCGATGCGGTCAAGCTGCAGCCGGTGACCCTGCGCATCAACGCCGGCCAGCTTGCCGCGGGAGAGAACGAGCTGCAGATTCGCAAGCGCGGGCCGGGCGTGCTCTACTGGTCCGCGGTGGCCACCTACTTCAGCGGCGAGGCCACGATCGGCGCCATCCAGCGCGCCGATTTGCAGATTACCCGCGAGTTTTTCCGGGTCCTCTCGGAAAAGCGCGGTGACCGCTACATCTATCGCGAAGAGCCGCTGGAGGGGCCGGTGCGCGTGGGAGACATGCTCTCGGTCCGCGTCCGGATCAGCGGCCGGCCGTACGAGTACCTGATGATCGAGGACCCGATCCCGGCGGGATTCGAGGCCGTCGAGCGCGACGACGTGTTCCAGTTCGAGCGGGCCCCCGAGTGGTACGCCAGCCCGTGGTGGACCCGCCGCGAGCTGCGCGATGACCGCGTGGCCTTTTTCCAGACGGCGCTGTGGGGACGCAACGAGGCCAACTACAGGTACCTGCTGCGCGCTTCCACGGCCGGGGATTTTCAGGTGATGCCGGCGCGCGTGCAGCCCATGTATCAGCCGGAAGTGCAGGCCAGCACCGCGAACACGCGCGTCTCGGTGCAGTAACAGGTGTCAGGTGCCAGGTGTCAGGTGCCAGGGGTGACTGCTACCCAGCACTTGCGGCGAGGGGTTGGGGAGTGGGAGTTGGGTTATGAAGATGAAATTGTTCGTTCTGCAAACGGTGGGCACGGCGGCGACGCTGGCCGCGGCCTGGCTGCTCTTGTTGGTGCCCGACTCCAGCGCCGCCTGGCTGGCGTTGTCGCTCCTGCTAATGTACGTGACGCTCTTTCTGCTCAGCTTCACCCTGACGGCGGTGGCCGGCGGGCTGGGAGCGGCGCCGACTTCAGTCTGTGCGCCCGGCTTTCTCGAAGCGCTACGTTACGGCTGGCGGCGCTGGTATCGCGCCGCAATCCTGCTGCTGGTGGCCGGCGGCCTGCTGTACGCCGTGATCTGGCTCGGGTGGCTGCGCCTGCCGGTCTGGCTGGGGCTTGCCATTCTGGTGCTGCTCGCCCTCCCGAGCGCGGTCCAGTGGCATAGCCTTCAGGCTGTGCGCTTCGCCGCCGTTGCCCGCAGTCTGGCATGCATCCTGCTGGCCCTGGCGCTTGGTTTCGCCGCCTGGAAAATCATTGACGCGCCGCTGGAGATGAGCCGGCCCTGGCTGGAGGTCGCCTACCTGGGCGCGCGCATGCTGGCCTCGTTCCTGGCGCTCAACGCGGCCTGCATGCTGCTGCTCTCCGCCGGCCGGTTCGGCAGAAAACCATCCGCAGATTCCGCAGATTAACGCAGATTTGAGTCGGCTGGTGGTTACCGGCGCGTTTTGCCGGCCTTGTACTCGCGCCAGCCTTGCTCGGCAGCCTGATCGTCCTCAGCGGTGGTCGGCTCGTCGTCGTCCGGAGCTTCTCTCAACATCCGAATAAGGGGATCATCGCAAAGGTATTCAAGAAAGCGCTGGGCAGCCTGCACTTCGCCTTCGGGCAGCTTATCGATCAGATGGTGGAGTTCATCTTTCGAAGCCATGGTTGGCGTTCCGCTTCAAGAGTAACACACAACATCTGACGCAGTGTGCTCACCGTCATTGCCGCTTAGGGCGTCGTACGGCCGATTGATTTGAGCCGGTCGAGTTCGGCGGCGGTGGGCTGGCGGAGGAGGCGGAGCAGCGCCGGTTCCCCGAGTTCGCGAGCCAGGCGGCCGGTTTCTTCCAGCGCGCGGGCGTAGGCGCGGCGCATCTCGTCGCGGCTGCGCGGACGCTCGATTGCCTGCTCCAGCGTGGCAGAGCTGGCGCCGGCGGCGGCAGGCAACGCGTCAACTCGCTCGCCGGTGAAAAACAAAACCAGGCCTTCGCGGAACCACAACGGAGCGCGCGAATCGGTGGCGTTCCACAGAGCCAGGTGCAGATACTCGTGCGCCAGCGTCGTTTCCAACGTGCCGCGGCCGCGCAACAAGGCCGGCGGCTGCACGTGCAGGCCTCCCTGGCTGTCGGCGGTGGCCGCCACCCAGCCAGGTTTACCCGTAGCTTTGATGAAGTCCGCGGTTGCTGGATGAATGATCACCGTGATGCGGCCGGGCGGGGCCTGGATGCCGCGCGGCGCAAACCGTGACTGCGCCGCCTCCAGCAGGCGCAACACCTCCTCCGCGTCGGGTCGCTGCCCGGCGGCGAAGCTGACGGTGAAATGCTGGGAGGTCAGCGCTTGGCGTGGCGATGAAGCTGGCAGGATCCCGCTGCCTTCCGCCTTCTGCCTTCCGCCTTCCGCTTTCTGCCTTCCGCCTTCTGCCTTCTGCCTTCCGCCTTCTGCCTTCCGCCTTCCGCCTTCTGCCTTCCGCCTTCCGCCCTCCGCCTTCTGCCTTCCGCCTTCCGCTTTCTGCAGTTCGGTTCCAGGGTAGTAATGGGCGAGGATGCGGCGGTAGTCGAACCCCGCTTCAGCCATGCGCGCCGCGCCCGCCTGGCACAGGCCGACGCCGTGGCCGAAGCCGCGGCCTTCGAACACGAAATCGCCGCCCTCCCGCCGGACTTCGAATGCCGTGCTTTTCAGTTTTTCCCAGCCCAGGCGGCGGCCAATCAGAAAGCGGAAATAATTTCCGTCAACCTCGCGGCGAACGCCGCCAGCGATCTCCAGGCGGCGGACGCGGTCGGTGGCATCGCGCTCAAGCACGGCCAGGCGGCGCAACTGGCCGCCCGGGTCCATAGCCGGCTCGCCGCGCAGCGCGGCTTCCAGTTGCGCGGCCGGCAACCGCGTGGTCCAGCGTACGTTCCGGGCCGGCGAATTTCCATCCCGCACGCAGTAGGGATCGGGCTGTGCCGGCAGATAGGGAGCGGCCTGATCGGGCCAGACATTGGCCGCCGACTGCGAGTGGCCGCCGCAGTTGCCGGTGTAGTAGGCGCGAATCACCTCGCCGTTGAACCGCAGCACCTGGACGGCGGTGGCGCGGGCGGCGGCCCGGAAGCGCTCCTCCGGCGCCTGGCTGGTGTACGCCTGGCAATGGGTCAGGCTGCAGAAGTCGAATCCCTCCGCGGCATGGCGGCCGCGGCTGCGAATGGCGAAGGAGCGCGCAGCCACCGCCATCGCTTTCAGCGCCTCGGGTTGGGCCAGTTCGCCAGCCTCGCCGGCCAGGACGCCGGCCACGTAGTCTTCCAGTTCGACAAGGCGAACAACCGCGGGCCCGCCGCCGCGCGGACGAACCTGGACACGCAAGCCCTGGGAGCGCGGGCGTCCCGCGCTCCCAGGGCTGCCCAAGTAGCCGCGCAGGATCTGGCCGGCCAGGGCGGCCGCCTGCTTGCCTTCCCCCGTTTTCACCCAGACGACCAGGGCCAGGCGCGGCTCGTCGGCAGGCGCCCAGCCCACAAACCAGCCGCTGTTCCGGTATGGCGTGCCCGGCCAGGCGGCGGTGCCCGTCTTGCCGGCGATGGCCAGGCCGGGGACGGAGGCGGCTTTCGCGGTTCCATTGCGAACCGCCCTTGCCAGCGCGCTCTTGACCAGTGCCGTGTGCTCGGAGTGAAACCGCAGGCGGCCGGCGGCCAGGTCCATCATCAAGGCCAGTAACTGGCGGGGCGAAGCCCGCACGCCGGCGGCGCCGGTGGCCGCCAGCGCCGGACCCGATGCCTCAATTTGCAGCCCGATCCGCCGAAATCCCTCTTCCAGGCGCGCTCGTCCGACCCGGCGGCCAACCTCCGCGAAAAAGTAGTTGCAGGAGAAAACGAGCGCGTCCTGGAGGCGATAGGGCAGCAGGGCGGCGGGATGTGAACAGCCGAGCGGCCCGCTTTGCCGGCGGCAGAGCACCTCCATGTCCGGCCCGATGGCTCCTGATTCCAGGGCCAGGAGCGCGACCAGCGGCTTGATGGCCGAGCCGGTGGCATGCCGTTCATCCAGCGCCGCGGCGCTGCCATATTGGGCCACAACCGCGCGGCTCCTGAAATCCAGCACCAGAGCGGCGCCCTCCCTGGCGGCCAGCTCCGCAACCACCGGCCGCGGTAGGGGACGCGAGTCCGCAAACAGGGCCAGGGTGAAAAGAAATGGGACGCAGATGAACGCAGATAAACGCAGATCAGACGTGGACAGAAAGCTGCGTTTCTTGGCGCTCATCTGCGTCCCGTGGCGGCGGGTTTAATGAGGCGGGAAGACGACCGCGACGCCCCGTTTGTTCGGCTGTTCAGCATCCTCGGTTCGCACCACCCGGCTTACCACCTGCAAGACACGCGCCGTATCGGAAGGCTCCGAAGAAAGCTTCAGGTGAACGGTCAGCTCGCGGCGGGGATCCGGCTCGTTTTCAAGCTCGAAGAACGCACCGCCGAGTGAGATGTTCTCCAGAACGGTGTGCTCGACAAAGGAGAGGCCGTCGGCGTTGCGCCCTTCCACCACCAGCGGCAGGTGCACCAGGCGGCGCTCTCCGCAGCGGTGTTCCGCGGGCTTTCGGATCTCCGCCTGGTCGCCCGTCAGGTCGATCTCCAGCCCTTCGGCGGCCGCCAGCACCCCAGGGAACTCGCGCGCCGCCTCGTGCACGATCGAATCGATCATGGCGTCGTTGTGATCCGGGTCGTGGTGGAACAGCACCAATGTCTTGACGCCCGCTTCGCGCGCAATGTTGACCGCCTCGCGCCAGGTGCTGTGGCCCCACCCTTTCTTGAAGTTCACGTATTCCAGCGGCGTGTACTGGGCGTCGTAGATGAGCACGTCGGCGCCTTCGGCCAGGCTGCGGACGTTGCGGTCGAATTCCGCCTTCCCAGGCTCGTTGTCGGTGGCGTAGGCGATGGCGTGCGAGCCGCACTCCAGCCGGTACCCCAGGCATCCCTGCGGATGGTTCAGCCGCATGGCGATCAGCCGGGTGCCGTTGAACTCCACCCGGTCGTTGCACAGATTGTAGAAATGCCGGTGAGCGGCCATGGCTCCCATGTCCACCGGAAAGTACGGGTCGCTCATCTGTTCTTCCAGCGCCCGCTGCACCGTCTGGGTGTGCGCCGGAAAGGAATGAAAAAAGAAGTGGTTCTCCGGATTGTAGAGCGGCTCGAAAAACGGGATGCCTTGGATGTGGTCCCAATGGTAGTGGGAGAGGAAGATGAAGGCGGCGATGCTGGCGTGGCCGCGCTCCTCCATCAGATCCTTGCCCAGCGGGCGGAGGCCCGTGCCACAGTCGAAGATGAAAATATCGCCCCGCGCCGTCCGCACCTCGACGCACGAGGTGTTGCCCCCGTAGCGAAGACTCTCACGCCAGGGTGTGGGTGTGGAGCCGCGAACGCCCCAAAAGCGAAGCTTCACGCGTTTCCCCTCCGTAATTCACTTGCGTTCTTGGGGGACACGTCAATCGTCACATTATATGACCCGCGCCAATTTTACAAGTAATTTTCCGTGGTGGAGATTCCAGCACGAAGCCACGAAGGATCGAAGTCACAAAGATGCTCATTGCCTGCTTACCCACACCGGGCTGGACCAAGCCATTTCATTCGGGAAGCCGGTGGCGGCGCCGAAATTGGTCTTGCCGGAAATCCGGGGATCGGCGCGTTGCGTGACGCGCACGTAGTAGGCGGCGTCGGCGGAAAAGGCCAGGTCCTTCCATTCGAACGCCGCTTCCCGGGCTTGCGGCGCAACGGCGTAGGCGGTCGGGAAAGGAGGCGGCGTTCCCCGGGAGAACTTCACGACCTCCACTTTCTCGAGCACCTCGGTGCCGCTCACCTTGACCTTGACCAGCGGCGGCGCGGCCGCGGAAATGACGCTGCCCATGGGCTGCCCGTTCACCTGCACCTCGAGCACAATTTTCTCGCCGGTGGTGGCATAGCAGCGGCGGTTGCGCAGCGCGTCGAAGATCGAGTGCCGGTCCAGCGAGCGCGCCAGCACCGCGGTCAGCGCCGTCATGCGTTCCACGAACAGGTCGTGGTTGTCGCTGCCGCCCACCACCCCGACTTTCAACCCCCGGCTCCAGGCATCCTGCACCGAGCAGCCGCGCGCCTGGTCGCGGATGTGTCCCGGGTTGTCGTAGAACTCGAACCGGCCCCAATGGGAAGCGATCTCGATGTCCGGCTCCACCGACGGATCGAGAATCTCGAAATTCGTTCCGCCGCTATAGCCGCGCGAGACATGGTGGGCGAACATCAATCCGGTCGTGCCCTTCATCAGCCGCTGCAGCTCGCGGGCGGAATCGCTGTCGGCCTCCGTGGCGCTGAAAAACGGCTGATCGTCGGTCTCGTTCAGGATGTGCTTGTGGCCCTCCTGCGGAACGCGGAAATCGCCTTGCGTCCATTCCCAGCCGGGAATGGCGACGAAGCGGTTGGGCTGGTTGAAGGCCGCGGCCAGGCGCTGCACCAGGGCGATCTCCGAGGCCAGCAGCTTGTTCGATTCGGCATGCGGCGTGTAGGAGGCGAAGTCCAACAGCCGCCGGTCGCGGGCGAAGGTGAAGAACTGGTCGGCCGTGCCGCTCCAGCCGTCGTCCATCAGCAGGTGGGTGTGGATGTCGCCGAAATAGGTGTTGTAGTCGGCCGAGGGCCGTTTTTCGGCGACCGCCACCGGCGCGGAAGGCGCCGGCGCGGGCGCCCGGCTGAACAATGCCGGATCGGCCGCCGCCGCGGCAGCCGGGAATTCCCGGAGCGCGATCTGCCGGTTCTGGAACGTCCCCGTGCCGCGCTCGTACGCCATGAGCACGCGGTTGTCCCGGGACAGCAGCGCTGGCCGCTGGTCCATCCTCTGTTTGGCCGCGCCGGGCAGGAGTTGAATGGCGTACTCCTCTTCACCCACATCCAGTTGCTGCGGCTCCGACCAACCCTCCTTCAGCCAGTGCGTTTCCCAGAGGCGGATGTTCATGTGACTTTGGAAGCGGATGAAGACCACCAGCGGGGCGGAGCGGGAGGGCAGCACGACATCGGGCATGTCGGCGCGTGCGGCCACCAGGCCGGGCTCGGAGCCGGCGCGTGCGGGGGGAAGCTGCCAGCGCTCGCCGTCCCAAACCAGGGCGCGCACGGCCGGGCGCGGCATCGGTCCGGGGCGCCAGCCGCGCAGGCCCCACTCCGGCGCCCGCTCGGAATTCTGCGCGTAGACCATCCAGACCCTGGAGCCTTGGTCGGCCGCAACCTTCGGCGCATAGGCATCGAAGCCGTCGGGGGTGGGCGCCTGCTGAATTTCTCCCCAGCGGGAGCCATTCCACTGCCTGAGAAAGACCCTGTAGCGGTCCTGGTTGCCGCCATCCCAGACCACCGTGACGACGCCCGCCTCGGAAACCGCCAGCGCCGGGCGGAATGCGCTCGAATCGGCGGCACTGACCAGCGCCGGCGCGCCCGATTCGGGCGCGCGCCAGGCGCCATGTTGCCCGGACATGGCGTACACCCGGTTGCGCCCCTCCCGGAACGATTCCCAGACGATCCATACGGCGCCGTCGGGCGCGGCGGCGGCTTTTGGAGCGGCGTCCGCGCCTTTCTCCGCGGTCAGGCGGACCGGCTCGAAAAGCGCCGGCGTCTCATCGACGCGGCGGGCAAACAGGTCGAAATCGCCGCCCTGCCGGCAACTCCAGATAATCCAGCAGCCGCCCGCTTCACAGGCCAGCGCCGGATCGGAATTCACAGCGCGCTCAACGCTTACGCGGAGTTCCTTCGACCATGCGCCGCCCGCCGCGCGCCGCTTCAGCATGACCTGGTCGGCCGGCTGTGAGTCCCCGGAGGTTCCCCGGCGCAGCGGGTCAGGCAGGCGCGCCGAGACCCAGGCCAGCCAGACGTCACCATTCAGCCCGCGGGCCAGCGCCGGGTAACCGTTGTTCACCGGCATGCCTGATTCGGGGCGGCTTACCACCTCCGGCGTGGTTTCCGGCGGGCGGCTGCGCGCAATGGTGATCACCAGGCCCAGCAGCGCCGCCACCAGCACGTGAACTTTCACTCTGTATGAGAACCCCATGCTGCGATATCGTACTGCATTCCGAGGACTCGGTCCGCGGATTGGTTCAAGGAGTCATACATGCATCTTTTGCGGGCATTGACCGGCGTGCTTCTGTTCGAGGCCGCCAGCGGCATCCTGGCCTGGATTCTGGGCGGGGGACTAACGGCGCGATCATTGATTCTGGTCCACACACTTGTCGGCATCTGCACCATCCCGTATTTCCACACTTACTTCGTTCACATCGGGTACGAACGGGACAGCCTCAAGCTCATCCGAAAACTGCTCGGCAAGCTGGCGCTGCTGCTGGCGTTCGTGCTGGCCATCAGCGGCGTGGCGCTCACCTGGCAGGCGGCCGCCGGCCCGCGCATTTCCCCCTGGCTGCACTACACGCACCTGGTCACGGGCGTGGTACTGGGCATCGCGCTATTACTGCACATTATTCGCTCGCTGGACCGGCTGCGGTTGCCGGACCGCACCGCCCCCACGCCGGAGATGCCGGGGGGACGCTTCGCGGCGTATCTGGGCGCGCTGGCCGCCCTGGCGGTTGTCACGGCGGTTGTGGCGCTGGCCCTGCCGCCGGCGACTACGGGGCCGGGCGCCGTCCGCCTGCTCCTCTCGCAGTTCCTCACGCGGGCCATCGAAGCCGGAAGATGAAGCCGTGTTTGCGAACTCCAAGTTCCAGGTTCCATGCCGGGCAACTTGGAACTTGGAACCTGGAACCTGAAACCGGTTTTATTTCGACTGGTTGCGGGCCGACTTCTGGCTCAGCAGCTTGAGCAGCTTGCCAGCGGCCGGCGGCGGGCGCACCGCCCCTTCGCGGACGATCTGTTCGGCGGTCAGTTTCTTGCCATACAGGTTTTCGTTTGCGCCGCCGTCAGAGCGCAGCGTCGAGCCTTCCAACGACACCCCGGCAAACAGGCCCCGCGAGCGCGAGTAGCTGAGGATTTCGGCGCGCATCACGATGTCGGTGTCGGCCGCGGCCGTCCGCCCTTTCGGGCCGGCGGCCGCCGAGGCGTCGGCGCCCAGCTTCACCTTGCTCTTCAGCACCGACTCGGCCCCCTTCTTGTTCATCACCAGCAGGATGAAGTCGGTGGCCTGGCCGCCCAGTTGGAAGCCGATGTTGCCGCCCTCCAGCGCAAACATGGCCGGCGCGCTCCAGGAACCGGTGAAGGTTTTGCCACCCCGGCAGGTGATCGCGCCGCGGCCATAGCTGCCGCCGATCCCGATAGCGAACTTCTTCACCGACGGAAACACGATCACGCACTCCGCTCTCCCCATCAGTTCCTGGGGAATGCTGTCAGGTACCTTCAGCACCTCCTCCATGACATCCCCGCATTCCTCCAGGCGTTGCCGCTCTTTCTTCTGCGCCGCAAGCTGGAGCGCCACCAGCGCGACAACCACGACGATCGCGATAAGCCTCAGCATGCTAACCTCCCATCACCGCCAGCTTACACCCACTAACCCGGAACATGAACCACCTTTGCCGCCCGCCGGCCCCGGGATCTGGACGGTGGCGGCCAGTTTCGGGTTGTTTAACTGGCCGGTTCAATGGCTTATAAGACGATTGCGTCCATTTCTACTTCGTTTATTTTGTTATGGTTACATTACCGTAGCCATTATTTTAATGGTTAAATAATGGCGGGAGCCGAAAAAATTCTGAAATTATCATTCTGTTCCCATAATTCCATTATAGCATACCGTGTCAAGTTTTTCGGCGCTCTCGCGCCGCAAGTCATTCCGGACAAAGGAAATAAAGTTCGGACGTCACTTTCCGGCACACGGCCTTTTCTTCCAGCGGGACGCTGACGCGCTGTAGGAGCGCAACTTGCGGGCGCCGCGGTTTTGACCTTGGCAAAGAGAACCCCGCTCGGAGCCGAGAAGCCGCCGGCGCGCGCTTTGGCCTTTCGCCCGCTTCGCGGGCTTGCTTGCCGCTGGCAACGCGGTGCCTTCGAAGACTGGCAGAGGGCAAGCCCTGCAAGTTCCTTGACGCAGCTTACCCAACGGCGTAGCATAAGCTCACTTCGCTCCGAGAGGCTCGGTGAGCGCCATGGGAGGAACGTCTATGTGCAAGCTCAGGGCGCTGGCTATGCCGGCCGCCTGCATTCTTTTCTTCGCAGCTCTGCTTGGTGCGCAGGGCGTGATCACCACCGTCGCGGGAACCACGTGGCGATTCACGGGCGACGGCGGCCCGGCTACGAACGCACCGCTGGGAGAGCTGCGCGGGATTGCGGTGGACGCGGCGGGGAATCTGTTCGCTGCCGATGCCAGCAACAACGTCGTCGTGAAGATCTCTCCGGCCGGGATTCTGACGGTTGTCGCCGGCAATGGGACTGCGGGTTTTTCCGGGGACGGCGGTCCGGCGACCAGCGCGCAACTCAACCGCCCATGGGGCGTTGCAGTGGATGCGACCGGCAATGTTTACATTGCTGACAACCAGCGGATTCGCAGAGTGAGCCCGACAGGCGTCATCACTACGATAGCGGGCACAGGGGCGGCTGGCTTTTCCGGCGACGGGGGTCTGGCAATCAGCGCCACGTTCAATAAGCCGATTGGCGTGGCTGTGGATGCTGCTGGCAATGTGTACGTCGCCGACAACAACAACCTCCGCATCCGCAGGATCAGTCCTGACGGCACAATCGCCAGCGTGGCGGGGAACGGTGCAGCCGGCTATTCCGGGGACGGCGGGCCAGCCACGCTTGCCTCGTTGAACTCCTCGTTGGACTACGGGCTCGGGATCGCGGTGGACACAGCCGGAAGCTTGTACATCGCGGACATGAAAAACCACAGGATCCGCAAGGTTCCGCGCGGCGGCGTGATCACCACCGTGGCTGGGAACGGGAACCCTGGCTTCTCCGGCGACCTCGGCCCGGCCGTGAGCGCTTCATTGTACGACCCCCAAGATGTGGCAGTAGATGCGGCCGGCAACCTTTACATCGCCGACAACGGAAACAAGCGCGTCCGCAAGGTGAGCCCCGGCGGCATCATCAGCACGGTGGCCGGCACGGGGGCCGAGGGTTTTTCCGGTGATGGCGGCCCGGCCATCAAAGCCTCTTTCTACTATCTGCGTGGCGTGGCTGCGGATGCTGCCGGCAACGTTTATGTCACCGATGTGCTCAGCGGGCGCATCCGCAAGTTCACGCCCGGCGGAACCATCAACACGGTGGCAGGCAATGGGTTGTACAAAGCGCCCACCGACGGTGTGCTGGCGACCAGCTCATACCTAAATCAGCCGCGGGGAGTGGCTGTGGACGCTGCGGGAAACATCTACATTGTCGACAGGGACAACAACCGGGTTCGCAAGGTGGGCCCCAGCGGCATCATCACCACGGTCGCGGGTAACGAACTGCGGGGGTTTTCGGGTGATGGTGGGCCGGCCACGGGCGCTCTCTTGAACCTTCCGTATGGAGGTGTCGCGTTGGATTCGAGCGGCAACCTCTATATCGCTGACTCGGATAACAACCGCGTCCGGAAGGTCAGTCCCACTGGGATCATCAGCACGGTGGCCGGCAACGGAGGCTCTTGGGGCTTTTCGGGGGATGGGGGCCCCGCCACCAGCGCGTCCCTGGCGCAACCTTGGGCTGTAGCCCTGGATGCGGCTGGGAATCTGTATATCGCCGACAGGTGGAACCACCGGATCCGGCGTGTCAGTGCGGCCGGCATCATCACCACCGTGGCCGGCAACGGGGTGCAGGGGTTCTCGGGTGACGGTGGACCGGCCACAAGCGCTTCACTGAATTGGCCGGCTGGTTTGGCGGCGGATGCCCTCGGCAACTTGTACATCGGCGACTCTAACAATCGCATCCGCCGCGTCAGCCCGGCTGGCGTCATTAGCACGGTCGCCGGCGATGGGGTGTGCCGCTTCTCCGGTGATGGCGGGCCGGCCACGGCCGCCTCGTTATGTGAGGCTGGCGGTGTGGCGGTGGATTCAACCGGGAGCCTGCTGATCGCCGACAATAACAATAGACGGGTTCGCAGGGTCGGTCTTGATGGAATCATTACCACCGTAGCCGGCAGCGGCAGTTCGGGCTATTCGGGCGACGGCGGCATCTCCATCGGAGCATCGCTGAACACCCCGTACGCTGTGGCACTGGACTCGGCCGGCAACCTCTACATTGCCGATACCGGCAACGATCGTATTCGCAAGGTGCTGGCGACGCCGCCGGCATTTTCGCTGGCCCCCGCCAGACTGAGCTTCTCGGCACCCGCCGGGACACCGGTAGTCGCGGCGCAGCAGATCGCCACCTCGAGCCCCATCACCGGCCTTGTCTGGCGCGTCGAAGCCTCGACCGAAGACGGCGCGCCCTGGCTGGGCTTCTCGCCGCCCGTCGGGCTGGCGCCCAGTCCCGTCACGGTCACCGTGAACGTGGCCGACATGAGGCCGGGCAACTATCGTGGCACGATTACCATCCAGGCGCCGCTGGGCGCCACACCCACACAAACAGTAGCCATCGAGCTGACCGTCACCGTGCCCATACCGCCGAAGCTGGTAGTTGAACCCGCCGGCCTCAACTTCGAGATTCTCATCGGGAAGGGCAACCCGCCGGCCCGCTCGCTGCGGATCAGCAACGGTGGCGACGGGGTAATCAAGTGGACCGCGCAGGCCGGCATGGCTTCGGGCGGCAACTGGCTCCAGGTCTCGCAGACCTCCGGCAGCGCCTCGGGCAGCTCGCCGGCGACCGTGCAGGTGGGCGTCAACGCGGCCGGGCTAACCCCCGGCGTCTACACGGGCTCGGTGCGCATCGAGAGCGCGGCGGTGAACCAAGTCCAAACCGTGCCCGTCACCTTCCTGCTGACCCGGCCCATCCCGACCATTCTGGTGAGCCAGAGCGGGCTGTCCTTCACCGGGGTGGCGGGCGGCACAATCGTGCCGGCGCAGAGCCTCGGCATCCTGAACGTCGGCCAGGGGGTGATGAGCTGGACCGTGCAGGCCACCACGCTTTCCGGCGGCAACTGGCTGAGCGTCTCGCCAACTAGCGGCAGCAGCGCCGCCGACTCGCTCGATATTCCGATGGTGGATGTGGCGGTGAACGTGAGCGGGCTGGCGGCCGGGACCTACGACGGCCTGCTCCGCATCACCGCGGCCGGCGCCAACAACACGCCCCAGTTGGCGCCGGTGGCGCTGAACGTGTTGCCCGCCGGCAGCAACCCGGGCGTGCTGGTGCGTCCCACGGGATTGATCTTCGCGACGCGAACAGGCACGAGCTCGCCCACGCAGCAAAGCGTGAAGCTGGCCACGCCCGTTCCCGGCACGCTGGGCTTTGTCCAGGGCCTGCTGACCTATGATGGCGGCACGTGGCTCGAAGCCGGAACAGGCAACTCGATGCTCTCTCCGGACAACCCGGCAACGGTCAGCATTGGGCCGGCGCTGGGCAAGCTTGCAGCCGGCATATACCGGGGAGCGCTGGCGCTGCTGTTCGGCGATGGCAGCTCCCAGACAGTAAACATCCTCTTCCTGGTGACGCGATCCGGGGCAGCCGCTTCTGCCTTGAGGAGCACGCAGGAGGAAGCGGCGGGGGATTGCGTGCCGTCCCGTTTGCTGGCGCAGATTCGCAGCGCCAGCAGCAAACTGGGTGAGCCGATAGGGTTTCCAACCCTGCTGGAGGTGCAGGTGGTGGATGATTGCGGCGCGGCGGCGCCGAATGCCGTGGTGGTAGCCAGCTTCTCGAACGGCGATCCGCCGCTGGTGCTGACCAGCCTGCGCAATGGGATTTACATGGGCACCTGGCGGCCGCTGAGCCAGGCGGCACAGGTGACGGTGATCATTCGCGCCTTGCAGCCGCCGCTGCTGCCTGCCGATGTGACCATGCGCACTTCGGTGGTGACCGCAGGGGGCCTGCCGGTGATTTTTCCCGGCGGCGTGGTGGACGGCGCCAGCTTCACTCCAGGCGCGCCGCTGGCGCCGGGCGGCATCATCTCCGTATTTGGCGCCAGCCTGGCGACTGCGACGGCGGCGGCCACGCGCGTGCCGCTGGACACGGTGCTGGGCAATGCCTCGCTGAACATCGGCGGACGCGATGCTCCGCTGTTCTACAGCAGCAATGGCCAGATCAACGCGCAGTTGCCGTTCGACCTGGAGCCCAACAGCCGGCCCAGCGTGGTGCTGAAGACGCGCCGCCAGGGCGCCACCCAGGATACCTACGCCGTGCCGGAAACCATCATCGTGGCCACCGTGCAGCCTACCATCTTCACCACCAACCAGCAGGGGACGGGGCAGGGGGCCATCCTGGATAAGGACAACAAGCTGGTGGACGCGAGCGCCCCGGCGCAAGTGGGCGACGCCGTGCAGGTCTTCTGCACCGGGCTGGGGGCGACGCAACCAGCGGTGGCCTCCGGCGCGCCGGCGCCGGCAACGCCGCCTTGGGCGCAAGTGACTGTGCCGGTGACGGCAACCGTCGGTGGGAAGGCGGCGGCGGTGCAGTTTGCGGGCCTGGCGCCGAACTTTGTAGGCCTTTACCAAGCCAACGTGCAGATTCCCGACGGTGTGACGGCCGGGGCTGCCGTGCCGTTGGTTCTGTATCAGAACGGAATTGCCAGCAACACCGTGACGCTGGCCCTGCGCTGAGCCGTACTCGGTGTCATCCCGACAACCCACCCGACGAGCGAGCCTCTTTTATGGCTCCTCTCCCAAAAGTGTAAGGCGTCGACCGATAGGCCGAAACGCAGCAGCAAGGGCTTGGGGGCGCAACGTCGCGAAGCGACGGAACGAACTTAGCCCGCCGTTTCAACGGCGGGGAACCGCGTGGGGCACAGGCGCCGCGAAGCGGCAGCATGACCTGCTGGCCGCCAGGCCACCCATGCTTCCTGCAAGCTGGGTGTTCGGATGGTCCGGGAGTTGGCCCGCTGGGCCGCTTCATGCTGCCGCTGCGCGGCGCGGCTTTCCTGTGCTTCATGACCCGCCGTTGAAACGGCGGGCTAAGATCAGGCGGTCGCTTCGCGACCTTCATTCGCGTTCCTCTCCGGCTGCCAGGCATTACACTTTTGGGATGCGGTCTGTCGGTCATTGATCCGAGTTCGTCCGTGGTGAATCTTATGGCCGGCGCAGCCCAAACCGAAGCAGCCTGGTGTATCGTATCGGTCTATGCGACCGACATTGCGGCTGCTGGACAACCAATTGATCCAGCGCATCATCGATGAAGCGCGCGAGGTGCTCGGCAAGCTGGGCGTCGAGATCCACAACCAGGGCGTGCTCGACCTGCTGGCCGATCACGGCGCCGAAGTGGACCGCGGCGGCCGCCATGCCCGGCTGGGGGCCGGGATCATCGACCGGGCGCTGGCCAGCGTGCCGCGCAGTTTCAAGCTGTACGACGCGCTGGGTTCCGAAACGCATGATTTAGCGGGCGACAACGTCTACTTCACGCCCGGCTCGGCCGCCATCAACATTCTCGACGGCCGCAGCGGCGAGATGCGCAGGCCGGCCACGGCCGATTACATCGACTTCGTCAAGGTGACCAGCGGCCTCAGCCACATCGCTTCCCAGAGCACGGCGTTCATCCCCGCGGACGTTCATGAAAAGATCTCCGACAGCTACCGGCTCTACCTCAGCCTGCTCTATGGCGAGAAGCCGGTGGTGACCGGGGCCTTCACCATCGAGTCGTTCGAGGTCATGAAGGACATGCAGTTGGCGGTGCGCGGCGGCGAGCGGGCGCTGCGGGAGAAGCCGCTCACCGTTTTCTCCTGCTGCCCCACGGCGCCCATCAAGTGGAGCGAGGTAACCAGCCAGAACCTGGTGGATTGCGCGCGCTGGTCGATTCCGGTGGAATTCGTGTCCATGCCGCTGGCCGGGTTCATGGCCCCGGTGACGCTGGTGGGCAGCCTGGTTCAGCAGACGGCGGAAACCCTGAGCGGCCTGGTCATCAGCCAGCTTGCCAATCCCGGCCACCCGATCTTGTATGGCGGCTCACCGGCCATCTTCGACGTGCGGTACGAAACGACGCCCATGGGCGCCATCGAGACCATGATGCTGGATTGCGCCAACAGCGAAATCGGGAAGTACCTGGGCATGCCCACGCAGGGCTACATCGCGCTCAGCGACGCCAAGCAACTGGACGCGCAGGCCGGCCTGGAAACCGGCATCGGCGCGGTGCTGGCCGCCCTGTCGGGAATCAACAGCATCTCGGGCCCTGGCATGCTGGATTTCGAAAGCTGCCAGAGCCTGGAGAAGCTGGTGGTAGACAACGAGATTTGCGGGATGACGTACCGGCTGCTGAAGGGCATGGAGCCGCGCGAGGATTTCCCGGCCATCCCCATTCTCCAGGAATTGCTGCGCGAGAAACAGTTGCTGATTGCCGACCACACCCGGCGCTACCTGCGCCAGGAAATCACTTTCCCCGGCGCCGTGATCGACCGCGCCGACCGGGCGCGCTGGACCAGGCAGGGGCAAACGACCTTGCGGGAGCGCGCGGCACGCGAGGTGGCGCGGCTGATCGAGAAGTACCAGCCGTCGCGTCTGCCCGAGCCGGCGAAGGCGGAGCTGACGCGGCTGATGGAGCGCGAAGCGCGCCGCTACGGCATGGACGCGCTGCCGGCGCGGGAATAGTCGCGGCCTTTTTGCGACCAGGGCAGCTTGCAATTTTGCATTTTAAATGCATAATTGCAAGACATGCCCCCTCGATACATTTCGCGCGCCATCGAGCCGACCCTGAAGAAAGCAGCCCGGGAATTCCCTGCCCTGGTTCTCACCGGACCCCGCCAGGCAGGCAAGACAACGGTTCTCAAGCACACCTTCGCCGCCTCGCATCGGTATGTGTCCCTGGAGCCGCCCGACGTGCGCGCCTCGGCCTCGGCCGATCCCCGTGGTTTCCTTCACCTGCATGCTCCGCCGGTCATCTTCGACGAGGTCCAATACGCGCCGGAACTTCTTCCTTACCTGAAAGAGCTGATCGACGCCAATCGCGCGGCCCACGGGCAATACCTGCTGACCGGTTCTCAGAACCTGCTGCTGCTCGAGCGGGTGACCGAGTCGCTGGCCGGGCGGGCCGCTATTCTGCGGCTGCTGCCCCTTTCCCAACGGGAAGCACACGGGCGAACAGGCGCGGCGTTCCCCTGGGAGACGTCTTCCACGCCCGCAGCGAAGGGCGCACTGCCCGACCTATGGAACTCACTGGTGAGGGGCGGCTACCCGGAACTGATCGCGGAACGCAACCGTGATGCATGGCTCTGGTACGGGAGCTATGTCCAGACCTACCTGGAGCGGGATGTCCGCTCGCTGCGCCAGGTAGGCGACCTGACGTCGTTTCAAGCTTTCTTGCGCGCCCTGGCGGCCCGGAACGGCCAGTTGCTGAACCTTGCCGAAGTGGCGCGAGACCTGGGTGCGGCTGTCAACACGGTCAAAGCCTGGCTCTCGGTACTGGAGGCAACTTTCCAGATCATGCTCATCCGGCCTTATTTCGCCAACATCGGCAAGCGCCTGGTGAAAACGCCGAAAATCTTTCTCACCGATACGGGCCTGGTCTGCTACCTGACCGGCTTGAGAGATCCGCGGCACGCAGCCGCGGGGCCCCTGGCGGGACCGCTTTTTGAAACGGCTGTGCTGCTGGAAATCGTCAAGACAAGCTGGAACCGCGGCGAGGAACCGCGTGTCTGGTTCTGGAAGACCTCGACCGGATCGGAGGTTGATTTCATCGTGGAATCGAATGGGCGGCTTATCCCCCTTGAGGTGAAGCTGTCGGCCACGCCCCGGCCCTCGATGGCGGATGGCATCCTGGCCTTTCGGCGGGACGTTGGCGCCCGGGTAGCGGAAGGCTATGTTGTCCACCCTGGCGATATTCGCCTGCCGCTGGCGCCGCGCGTATCAGCCCTCCCTTTCATGGCGCTGTAGCTGATCAAGCGCCTGGCGCCGCTGTGCGCACGCAAGAATGATTTCAGACCGGGGAAAGGAATCTGCTAAGATGCAATACCCTTTGGTCGCCGGTGTCTGGCGGGCGGCTGCGGGAGGGAACTAAACAGCAGCGTGCTCCAACACGCTAAGGAGGAATCGAGTGATGAGATTGCACCGGGCGGTAGTTCTGGCGGCATTATCGATCCTGCTGTGTGGGTTTTTGGTCTGGGCACAGGAAGATGAGAGCTATGACGTCCCGTATGTTCCGACGCCGGAGAACGTGGTCGAGGAGATGCTCAAGCTCGCCAATATCCACAAGGGCGACATCCTCTACGATCTGGGCTCGGGCGACGGCCGGATCGTGATCACGGCGGCGAAGAAGTTCGGCATCAAGGGCGTGGGCATCGACATCAACCCCGAGCGCATCAAGGAAGCGAATGAAAACGCCAAGACCGCGGGCGTGACCGATCTGGTGACCTTCAAGCAGAACGACCTGTTCAAGGAGGACATCAGCAAGGCCACCGTGGTCACCCTGTACCTGCTGCCGGAGGTGAATCTGCGGCTGCGCCCCAAGCTGTTCAAAGAGCTGAAACCGGGGAGCCGAGTCGTCTCCCACGATTTCGACATGGGCGACTGGAAACCGGACCAAGAAGTGCCCCTGGAAAGCCACCGCATCTACTTCTGGGTGATTCCGGCCGACGCGGCCAAGAAGGCCGCTGCGCAAGACCGCTGAGCGGCGCCGTGAATGAATCGCGGATGCACGGTAAGCCGGCCGCAGCGGGCTGAGAGTGGAGACTCGCGCCAATCCCCGAATCATCTTGCTTCGGGCTTCGGGGGGCGTTCCGTATACCTGCGCTGAAAAACCTTGTACCGCTGGCGTCTCGCCGGCCGGCCCCTCCCAGATCGCCCCCGGCGAACATGACGTAGCACCGCTCTCCGCGGGGTTCCGGCACGGCGTGATAAAATAACGCGTTTACCCCGTTCCCCAAGGAGCGCTCATGCGTTGGAGCCGGCTGTTCATTCCCACCTTGCGCGAAGATCCCGCCGAGGCGGAGGTCGCCAGCCACAAGCTGCTGCTGCGCGCCGGGTACATCCGCCAGCTCGGCGCCGGCATTTACAGCTACCTGTACCTGGCTCAGCGGTCTCTGCTGAAGATCACAGCCATCGTGCGCGAGGAGATGGACCGCATCGGGGCGCAGGAATTCTACCTGCCGGGGCTGAATCCGGCCGAGATCTGGAAGGAAAGCGGCCGGTACGCGGCCATGGGCGACAACATGTTCCGGCTGAAGGACCGCGTGGGGCGGGAGTTCTGCCTGGGAATGACCCACGAAGAGGTGATGACCGACATCGCCCGCCACGAGCTGCGCAGCTACAAGCAGCTTCCGCAAATCTGGTACCAGATCCAGACCAAATTCCGCGACGAGCCTCGGCCGCGCTCCGGATTGCTGCGCGTCCGCCAGTTCATCATGAAGGATTCCTACTCCTTCGACCTGGACCAGGCGGGCCTGGACATCAGTTACCAGAAGCATCACGAGGCCTACTGCCGCTCCTTCACCCGGTGCGGGCTGAAGTACACGGCGGTGGAGGCGCATTCGGGGGCCATGGGCGGCAGCCAGTCGCACGAATTCATGGTCCTCTCGGACGCGGGCGAGGACCAGATCGCCGAATGCGGTTCCTGCGGCTATTCGGCCAACCTGGAGATGGCGGTTTCCCGGCTCCCCGCTGTCGCGGATGGCGGCGGCACGGAAACGCCCGAGCCGTTTCACACGCCCGGGAAGAAGACCATCGCCGAGGTGAGCGAGTTCGACGGCCGCCCGGCGCGGGACCACCTCAAGTCGCTGCTATTCATGAGCGGCGGCGTTCCGGCGCTGGTTCTGGTGCGCGGCGATTGCGAAGCGAGCGAGGCGAAGCTGGCCGGCATTCTGGGCGGCGAGTTTCGGCCGGCACACCCCGATGAGGTGCGGCAGTACACCGGGGCGGCGCCCGGCTCGGTGGGTCCGGTGGGCCTGCCACAGATTCGGGTGCTGGCCGACAAGGCACTGGAGGGCCGCCGGAACATGATCTGCGGCGCCAACCGCGACGACTACCACCTGCGCCACGTGACCCCCGGGCGCGACTTCACGGCTGAGTTCCAGGACCTGCGCGCCGCGCAGTCCGGCGACCTCTGCGCGCGCTGCGACGGCACGCTGCGCGTCTCCAAGGCCATCGAAGTGGGACACATCTTCAAGCTGGGCCGCAACTATTCGGAAAGCATGGGGGCGCGGGTGCTGGACGCCTCGGGGCGCGAGGTCACCCTGGTGATGGGCTCCTACGGCATCGGCATGGAGCGCATCCTGACGGCGGCGATCGAGCAAAACCACGACCAGGACGGCATGGCGCTGCCTCCCTCCATCGCCCCCTTCCAGGTGATCATCACGCCCATCAACGCCGCCGATGCGCAGATGATGCAGGCCGCCGAGGAGCTGTACCAGGGCTGCCTGGAGGCCGGGCTCGACGCCCTGCTCGACGACCGCGACGAGCGGCCCGGCGTGAAGTTTAAGGACGCCGATTTGATCGGCGTCCCGTTCCGGGTGAACATCGGGCGCAAGCTGGCGTCGGGGGTGATTGAAGTGGTAACTCGCGCGACGCGCGCCCGCGCCGATGTTAAGATTGGGGAAGCGCCCCGCTACATTCGGGAAGTGTCCGCGCCGCGGGCATAGAGAATTGCGGATTTCGGATTGTGGATTGCGGAATTCGAGCCAAGTCAGAAATCCGCAATCCGAATCCCGAGGGGTTGGAGTATGGCCAAACTGAAAGCGTTCTTCTGGGTGGCGGTCCTCGGCATTCTGGTGTTTCTCGCCGTCAAGCTGGTGCCGCACTACGTCGATAACTACCAGTTCCAGGACGAGCTGAACAACCTGGCGCGCGTGGTCACCTACGCCCAGGCCAAGGGCGAGGACGACGTGCGCGCCGACGTGCTTCACCTGGCGCAGCAGCACGACTTGCCGGTGAAGTCCGAGCAGATCAAGGTGAACAGGACCCAAACGGGCGTCAACATCGAGGTGAACTACAACGTGGTCGTTCCCGTCCCCGGCTACACCTTCAACCTGAAGTTCAATCCGGCGGCCGGCAACAAGATGATCACCGCGCAATAACCAGCCGGCGCCCGCCCGCGTCTACTATAATGCGATAGGACAGGTTTTTGTCGCTGTGCGGCCCGTGAAGGGGGGCCGGGGCGGCGGAGTGCGCCGCATCGGAACGAAGGTGCGAGTTCAACTGTCTAATACCCGCTTCGCCAGACTTCTGCTGCATCCGCTGACGAAGGTCATGCTGGCGGCGGCCGTCATCGGCTTGGTATGCGGAGCGGGGGTATTCAGCTACTACTACGACAGGTTCGCGCGGTTGATCGACCGGCGGCTGAGCGGTGGTGTGTTTGCTCGCACCTCGAAGATCTTCGCGGCGCCGGAGGCGGTTTTCGTCGATCAGGATGCCGGGGCCGCCGAATTGACCGCCAGGCTGCGCCGCGCCGGCTATTCCGAGAACAAGACCAACCGCGTGGGCTGGTACCAGGAGGTGCCGGGCGGCCTGGAGATCTTTCCGGGGCCGGACTCCTACTACCAGGATGAGCCGGCGCTGATCCGGCTGGCCGGCCGCAAGATCCAGCGCATCATCTCCCTGAAGGACAACACCGAGCAGCAGGGCTACGAGCTGGAGCCGGAACTGATCACCAACCTGTTCGACCGCTCGCGCGAGAAGCGGCGGCTGGTGCGCTTCGAGGACCTGCCGCCCGACCTGGTCAACGCCATCCTGGCCGCGGAAGACCGCGGCTTCTTCCAGCACTCCGGCATCGATTTCCTGCGGCTCATCAAAGCGGCCTACGATGACATCCGCGCCGGCAACCGTGCGCAGGGCGCTAGCACCCTGACCCAGCAACTGGCCCGGGGGTTTTTCCTGACCCCGGTGCGCACCTTCAAGCGCAAGCTGGCCGAGGCCATGATCGCCACCCAGCTCGAGCGCCGGCTGACCAAGCAGCAGATCTTCGAGTTTTACTGCAACCACATCTACATGGGGCAGCGGGGCAGCTTCAGCATCAACGGCGTAGCCGAGGCCTCGCTGGCCTATTTCGGCAAGGACGTGCGCCAGCTCACCCTGCCGGAAGCCGCCTTCCTGGCGGGCTTCCTCCGCGGGCCGGCCATCTATGATCCCTACCGGCATCCCGACCGCGCCCGCGAGCGGCGCAACCGCATCCTGGACTCCATGGCCCGGATCGGCGCCATCAGCCCCGAGCAGCGCGACGAGGCCATGGAGACGCCGCTGAGAGTCATCCCGCAATTCGTGGAGATGGGCGACGCTCCCTACTTCGTCGATCTGGTGCGCGAGCAGCTTCTGGAGCGTTTCTCGGAGAAAGAACTGATCAGCAGCAGCTACCGCATCTACACCACGCTGGACCTGAGCCTGCAGCGGGCGGCCTCCGAGGCGGTGCGCGCGGGCATCAAGCTGGTCGATGAGCAACTGGCCAAGAAGAAGAGCAGACAGGGCTGGCCCAAGCCCCAGGTGGCGCTGGTGGCCATCGATCCGCACAGCGGCGACGTGAAGGCCCTGGTGGGAGGCCGGGCTTACGGCGTCAGCCAGTTGAACCACGCCATGGCCATGCGCCAGCCCGGCTCGGTGTTCAAGCCCTTCGTCTACGCGGCGGCATTCAATTCCGCGCTGGATGGCGCCAGCCCGGTGATCACACCCATTACCATCGTGGACGACAGCCCCACCACCTTCGTCTACGATGGCGGCATCTACGAGCCCAACAACTACCAGGAGAAATTCCGCGGGAACGTGGAAGCGCAGGATGCGCTGGCCCACTCGCTCAACGTGGCCACCGTGAAGATCGGCGAGATGACCGGCTTCGACAAGGTGGTCAAGCTGGCTCAGGACGCGGGGTTGAAGACCCCCAGGGCCACCCCCGCGGTGGCCCTCGGCTCCTACGAGTCCACGCCGCTGGAGATAGCCGGCGCCTACACGGTTTTCGCCAACGGCGGCGCGCGCGTGGATCCGTTCATGATCCGGCTGATCAAGACCCCGGAAGGACAGGTCGCCGAGGAGCACAAGACGCAGCCCAGGGAAGTCATCGACGCGCGGCTGGCGGGCCTGATGACGGCGATGCTGGAGAACGTCGTCCAACGCGGCACCGGGGCCGGGGTGCGGGCCCGCGGGTTCACGGCGCCAGCCGCCGGCAAAACCGGCACGTCGCACGACGGCTGGTTCGCCGGCTACACCACGAACCTTCTGTGCATCGTCTGGGTGGGCTTTGATGACTACCGGGAATTGCCCCTGAGCGGCGCACAATCGGCGCTCCCCATCTGGACCGAGTTCATGAAGCGCGCCGCCGCCTTGCGCGCCTACCGCAACATGGTGGCCTTCGCCGAGCCGCCCGGGCTGGCGCGCGTGGAGATTGATCCGGCCTCCAACCAGCTCGCCACGGCCTTCTGCCCCGAGCGCCGTCCAACGGTCTTTGTGGAGGGCAGCCAGCCCGGCCAGCTCTGCCCGCTGCATGCCGTGCAATACCTGGCGCGCCCCAACCTGCCGCTGCCGTTGATGACCGGCGGTGCGCCTGTGCCCGGCGAGGGGATGGCCAGCCGCGCCCTGCCCCCGCCAGCCCCGGCGTCACCCGGAGCAGCAACCGCCCTGCCGCCCGCCGCCGCCATGCCTGCCGCCGCCGCCCCCGCCCCGGCTGACGCCGCGAAGAAGAAGAAGGGCGTGCTGGGCAGGATCTTCGGGGCCCTTGCCGGCTCCGGCAACAAGGAGCCATCCAAGGAAAAAGAGAAGCAGAAGCAGCCGTAGGCCGTAGGCCGTAGGCTGTGGGCTGTGGGCTGTGGGCTGTGGGCTGCCGGCTCCCGCCTCGATCCGTGCAATCCGCGGAATCTGCGGCTACCCTCCAGCCTCTTGTAGCCTGCGGGCCCGTTTGGCGCTAGAATCAGGTAGCGCAGTGTCCGGGGGGGAACCTGCCGGACGGTGAGGGGGTAGGATATGGTGTTTGCAATTCTTCCGGTCATATTCGTCCTGTCGATGGGCGTCATCCCGCAAGCCGAAACCCTCCAGCAGCCCTCCTCTGCCGAGCAATCTTCGGCCCAGAGCCAGGCGCCGCAAAGCGACCGGGAAACGCTGGAGAAGCGCGGGGACGTGTTCATGGCCCGCAAGGACTACCGCGAGGCCGCCAGTACCTACCAGAAGGCCATCAAGCTGGACCCGCGCAACGCGGTGCTGCACAACAAGCTGGGGATTTCCTACCAGCAACAAACGCGGCTGGGCGACGCGAAGAAGTGTTACGAGCGCGCCATCAAGCTGAACGGCAAGTATTCGGAAGCGATCAACAACCTGGGCACCATTCATTACACCCACAAGAAGTACCGCACGGCCATCAGTCAATATCAAAAGGCCCTGGCCATCGCCCCGGATTCGGCCTCCATCTACAGCAACCTGGGCACCGCCTGGTTCGCCCGGAAGAAGTACGACGAGGCCTTTGCCGCCTACCGCAAGGCGCTGGAACTGGACCCGGAAGTCTTCGAGCACAAATCCACCTACGGCGTTCTGTTGCAGGAACGCTCGGTGGAGGACCGGGCGCGCTTCCACTACTACCTGGCGAAAACCTATGCGGCCGCCGGCAACCTGGAGCGCGCGCTGGAATACTTGAAAAAGGCGCTGGAGGAAGGATTCAAGGAGAAGGACAAGATTGTGGACGACCCGTCCTTCGCCGAGTTGATCAAGACCGAGCCGTTCGCGCAGTTGATGGCCAACCCGCCGAAGCCTTTGCCGCCTCAGTAGCTGGCAGGTTTCAGGTGTCAGGTTCCAGGTGTCAGGGTCCTCGCTTGCACCTGCAACCTGCCACCTGATTCTCAACACTTGACGATTTTCTCCCGCCCGACGCAGACCCTTTTCGTTGAGTTGCGCGTGTCGATGACCAGCGCCGAGTCGCGCACAATCGCGTCGTAGTCATAGCAGGAGTGGTCTGTGGCGATCACCACGCAATCGTAGGAGGCCAGCGTCTGGGGCGTCAGCGGAACCGAGGCCAGCGGGAAATCGTATTTCCGCGTGCGGTGCAGGCGCGGAATGTAGGGGTCGTTGTAATCGACCGTGGCGCCTCCCCGCTGCAGCAGATCGATCAGCTTCAGGGAAGGCGACTCGCGCAGGTCGTCCACGTCCTTCTTGTAGGCCAGGCCCAGCAGAAGGATCCGCGATCCATTGATCGATTTGCGCCGCTCGTTGAGGGCCTCGGCGACGCTGGCGACGACCTGGTAGGGCATGGCCGAGTTCACCTCGCCCGCCAGCTCAATGAAGCGGGTCGCAAAATCGAACTCGCGCGCCTTCCACGACAGGTAGAAGGGATCAATGGGGATGCAATGCCCGCCCAGCCCGGGGCCCGGGTAGAAGGGCGTGAAGCCGTAAGGCTTGGTCGAAGAGGCCTGGATGACTTCCCAGACGTCGATACCCATCCGCAGGCACAGCAGCTTCAGCTCGTTGACCATGGCGATGTTCACGCAGCGGTAGATGTTCTCCAGTAACTTCGACATTTCCGCCACGCGGGTCGAGGAGACCTCGACCACCTGCTGGATGATGGCGCCGTAAAGGGCCGCCGCCGCCGCCCGGCTCGCCGAGTTATAACCGCCGACCACCTTGGGGACCAGCGGGAGGGGGAACTTCTCGTTACCGGGATCGACGCGCTCGGGCGAGAAGGCCAGCAGGAACTCGCCGCCGCCGCCGTCCCCCTTCGCGGTGCATTTCAAGCCGCTCCGCTCCAGCAGCGGCAGCAGGAACTCGTCGGTGGTGCCGGGGTAGGTAGTGCTTTCCAGAACCACCAGTTGTCCGGGTTGCAGGTATTTGGCGACCTCCATGCCGGTCTGCTGGATGTATTGCATGTCCGGCTCGCGCATCTCGGTCAGCGGCGTCGGCACGCAAATCAGGATCGCGTCCTGCTCGGCGAGCCTGGAAAAATCGGTGTGGGCGCGCAGCCGGCCGGCATCGACCAGCCTCTTGATGTCGGCGGGCGGGATGTGATGGATATAGCTGTTCCCGGCGTTCAGCGCCGTCACCTTGGCCGGGTCGATGTCAAAGCCGGCGACCGCAAACCCCTGCGTTCCGAATTCGATGACCAGCGGCAGGCCGACGTAGCCCAGGCCGATGATTCCCACCCGGGCCGTGCGCTTCTGAATCTTGTCGATCAACTCCATTCATTCGCTCCTGGCGGGCCGGCATCCCAGGCGGGTTTGCCAAGCCCCTCGATTGGCAGCGCCGATGCGCGCACCGCCGCTGCGGCGGGCATGCGTATCAGCGGTATTCTATTGGATGAAAAAACAACCACAGAGGTGGCACCTTTCAGAGGACGGATCCGTTGCAGCGCAGCGCCTATTTTGCCATCGGATTGCTGCTGGTCGCCAGCGCCGTTTACTGTTCGCGCGAATTGTGGGTGAAGCGCGATCTGTTGGTTCTCGCCGCCGTTTCGCCGGCCATCGTGGCCGCGGCCGCCTTCGGCCTGCTGCTGCTGATCCGCTCCCTGAAATAGGCTGTAGGCTGTGGGCTGTAGGTGGCCGGTTGGTATCCAGAGAATCGGCCTGTCTCTCGTACCACGGTCCACGACCTACAGCCCACGGCCGTCGGCCCACGACCTACAGCCCACGGCCGTCAGCCCACAGCCCACGGCCTACAGCCTACAGCCTAAATAAACAGCGGCGCGGCCACCAGCGTGATGGTGCTGAGCAGCTTGATCAGCACGTGGAGCGAGGGGCCCGCGGTGTCCTTGAAGGGATCGCCGACCGTGTCGCCGACGACGGCGGCCTTGTGGGCTTCCGAGCGCTTCCCGCCGTACTGCCCGGTCTCGATGAACTTCTTGGCGTTGTCCCAGGCGCCGCCGCCGTTGTTCATCAGGGTGGCCAGCAGGATGCCGCCGATGGTGCCAACCATCAGCAGCGCGGCCACCGACTCGGCGCCGATCTCGGGGCCGTAGGTACCCATGGTCAGGTGGCGGAACAGCAACCCCACGGCCACCGGCATGCCCACGGCCAGCAGGCCCGGCACCACCATGGCCTTCAGCGCGCCTACGGTCACGATGTCCACGCAACGCCCGTAATCCGGCCTGGAGGTGCCGGCCATGATGCCCGGGTTCTCGCGGAACTGCCGCCGCACTTCCTCAATCACAGAGTAGGCCGCCTTGCCCACCGCCTTGATGGCGTAGGAACTGAACAGGAACACCAGCATGGCGCCCAGCAGCGCGCCGACGAAGACCGGCACCCGGCCGATATCCACGCTGTGGAAACTGATGCCGGCGGTGGCGGCGCCGAGGGCGGCCGCGCGCTGCTTCAGCAGCGCCGTGACCTCGTCCAGGTAGGCGGAGAACAGCAGGAAGGCGGCCAGGGCCGCGCTGCCGATGGCGTAGCCCTTGGTAAGGGCCTTGGTGGTGTTGCCGACCGCGTCCAGCCGGTCGGTCTTCACCCGCACCTCCTGCGGCTGGCCCGACATCTCGATGATGCCCCCGGCGTTGTCGGTGATGGGCCCGAAGGTGTCCATGGCCAGGATGTAGGCGGCGGTCGAAAGCATGCCCATGGTGGCCACCGCCGTGCCGTACAGCCCGCCGCCGGCGAATCCGCGTGAGCCGAACCAGTAAGAAGTCAGCAGCGCGGCCGAGATCACCAGCACCGGCAGCGCCGTACACTCCAGCGCCACCGCGAACCCGGTGATGATGTTGGTGGCCGCGCCGGTCTTGGACGCCGTGGCGATGGACTGCACCGGCCGGTACTTGTAGTCGGTGTAGTACTGGGTGATGTAGACGAACAGGAAGCTGGTGATGATGCCGACCACGCCCGCGGCGAAAAACCAGAGGTTGTCCTGCAGCAGGTAGCGCACGGCCACGTAGAAGCCGGCAATGGCCAGGGCGGTAGTCAGGAAGTAGCCGCGGTTGAGGGCCTTCATGGGGTCGGCGTCCTCGCGCGTGCGCACGATCAGGATGCCGGCGATGGAGGCGATCAGACCGAAGGCGCGGGCCACCAGCGGGAACAGGATGGCCTTCAGGCCGAACTGCGGATACAGGGCAATGCCCAGGATCATGGCCCCCACGTTCTCAGCCGCCGTGGATTCGAACAGGTCGGCGCCGCGGCCCGCGCAGTCGCCCACGTTGTCGCCCACCAGGTCGGCGATCACCGCCGGGTTACGGGGATCGTCTTCCGGAATGCCGGCCTCCACTTTCCCCACCAAGTCGGCGCCCACGTCGGCGGCCTTGGTGTAGATGCCGCCGCCCAACTGCGCGAACAGCGCCACGAAACTGGCGCCGAAGCCGAAGCCCACAATCTGCAGCGGCACCTTCACGGGATCAGTCATCCCGCCATAGAGGTAAAACAGGCCGCCGACGCCGAGCAGCGACATGGCCACCACCGCCAGGCCCGTCACCGCACCGCCCCGCAGCGCGATCTGCAGCGCCCGGTTCAGGCTGGAGAGGGCGGCGTTGGCGGTGCGGATATTGGCGCGGATGGAGACGAACATGCCGCAGAAGCCGGCGATGCCGGAAAACAGCGCCCCGATCACGAAGGCCACCGTGATGCGCCAGGCCAGCGTCAGGTCCTCTTTCCCCAGCCAGTACCCGAAAAAGATGATGGCGGCCAGCAGGATGCTCAGGCCGCTGATGGTCGTGTACTGGCGGCGCAGAAAGGCCTCCGCGCCCTCCTTGATGGCATCGGAAATGGTCTGCATCTGCGGGCTGCCGGTGTCCTGCCGCAGTACGTACAGCGTCAACAGCACGGCAACAACCAGCGAGGCGGCGCTCAAAACAAGCACGAAAGGAAGCCAGCTTTCCCCGCCGGCCGCCGCGGTCTGCCAGAACATGGCAATAGCGCTCGCGTTGGAATTCAGCATCTTCGTTTTTCCTCCAGGAACGGCAAAACGGAATGGCTCCCGCCCACCCCGAATCAACCGGATTGAACTTGCGCGGAAGAGCCGAAAAAACCTATATCGTTATCCTACACTCCCGCCTGGGCGCGCTACCGGTGGCGTGTGAAACCACCTTGTATATCATCCCGCTTGGGACGGGTCAAGGATTCGGATTGCCTGTTCCGCTCACCGGACATTAGAATAGGGATTCGCGGCCGATAGCCTCGGCTTCCGGCGTGGATTTGCGATATGGCAACAGAGCCGCGAGCGTGAGGGAGCGGATTGCTCGCTCGCGTTCGCGGCTCTGTTGTGAAGACAGTATTTGAAAGCAGCCAGCACTGGATTCTCGGAATACACCCCTTGAAAGCGCTACTGTTGAAGATCGCGGTGACCTTGGAGGCTTTTCTGCTTCCCTTGGGCGCCTGGGGCCTCGGGGGCGGCGCGCTCCTGGATTCGGCGTGTCTGCCCCTGCCGCACGCCGTTGACGTCTGGCTAATCACCCTCTGCATCAAGAACCCGAAGGCCATGCTGCTATACGCGGCGGCGGCGACCATCGGTTCCCTTGCCGGCTGCCTGATCCTGTACTACGTGGCCCGGCTGGGGGGGCATGCCGCCGCCGAGCGCAAGGTGGGCAAGGAACGGCTGGGGCGGATCCGCAACTGGTTCGAGCGCTACGAGTTCCTGACGGTGATGGTGCCGGCCATCCTGCCGCCGCCCACGCCCTTGAAGGCCTTCATCATCACCGCCGGGGTCACCGAAGTGCACCTAGGCAAGTTCCTGCTGGCGCTGGGAATCGGCCGCGCCATCCGCTATTTCGGCGAAGCGCTGCTGGCCGTGCACTTCGGCATGGCCGTCTGGCACGCGCTGCTCAGGCACGGCCCGGTGCTGTTCGGCCTGTTGGCGCTAAGCTGCCTGGCGGGCTACCTCTACTACCGCGTGCGCAGCCGCCGCCCGCCCGCGATCGAAGAATCCTGAACCACAAAAGCGTAGACCGCGGCTGAGCCGTCCCGCCATGCGGGATGAGGGGGCGCCCCGGCTCGTCATGGCCACGCGGACGCTCGCCCACGCTCGCGGCTCGCCCGCCGCAGGGGTGTTTAGAACATCAATTTCAGCCCGACGAAGATGCGGCGGGCCTCGCCTTGAGTGCCGCTGACTTGCCCGAACAGCGTGTTGGCGGGAGCGTTATTGGGCGCGGCGAAATTCGCATGATTCAAAGCGCCCTCCCACTCGGTCCGCAATTGCAGCTTGTAGCGCTCGCGAAAGGCGAACTGCTTGTAGAGCGCGATGTTCCAGTAATTCTGCCCGTCGGAACGCAGGCCGGCGAGGCGCAGCGGGAAGGTCCGGATGTTGTTGGCGAGCGCCTTGGCATTATTGGCTTCAAACCCCACCACGCCGATGCCCGAGCTTTTCAGCGTGTTGAACCACATGTCGGGCGTGCGTTCGCTGACCGGAAGCATCAGTTTGTGCAGGTCCTCGCCGGTTCCGCGCCAGATCAGGTTGCCGAAGCCGATCGGCGGACCGCTCTGCGCCAGGTAGATGACCTGTAACTGCCAGCCGCCTATCGCCGCGTTAACAAAACCCGGAACGTTCCTGGCCAGCGGCTTGCCCCTGCCGACCGGCAGCTCCACCAGCGAGGTCAGCGTCAGGCGGTGCTGGCGGTCCTGGCCGGAGATCACGTGCGTGGGCCCGGGGTCGGTGTCGTTCAGAAACTCGGTGGCCTGCATGAATTTCGACCAGGTGTAGTTGGCGTTGACCAGGTAGCCGCGCGTGAAGCGCTTCTCAAAGCGCGCCTGCAGGGAGTGATACCAGGCAAACCCGGAGGGATCGGATCCGGTCATGCCGTTGTATTGCGGGTAAGGCCGGAGCAAATTGCCGCGCGATACCGTCGTTCCCGTGATTCCGCCGCCGGCGAATTCCGGAAAGCCGTAGAAGGGGTTGGGCACCGCCGCGCTCAGGAAGTTAATGGTCTGCGTGTCGCGCTCCGGCGACGTACTGAGGTACTGGCGCGGCGTCACGTCCCACGCCCGCTGAATGTTCAAATGCGTGCTGCGGTTGCCCACATAGCTCACTTCGACCAGCGAGCGGCTACGCAGCTCGCGCCCGATGGAGAAGCTCCAGCGCTGCGCGTACGGATTGGGCCGGTGAGCGCCGAAAAAGGTGATGGCGCGGCCGAGGTAGGTGGCCGGGCCCACCGGAGACGGCAGCAGCACGCCGTCCGGGAAGGGATCGGCCAGCGTGGCGCGAAAGTGCAAGCCTTGGTCCTGTGTGGGCGTCAGGTTCGTGGTCTGGCTGAAACCGGACTGAATGACCGCGTTCTGATCCACGCCGATGGCGGCATAGAAGATGCCGTAACCGCTGCGGATCACCGTCTTGGGCGTGAGCTGGTAGGCCAGGCCGATGCGCGGCGCGAAGTTTTTCTTCCCGCTCTCCCAAAGCCCGCGCGGCTGGCCGTTAATCGCTACGAAGGTGAGAACGCCGATGGTCTTGAACTGCGACACCGGCAACGCGGCATCGGGGCTGGCCGTGTAGGCGGCCAGGGCGCGCGCCGAAATCGGGCTGGCAACCGAGGCGTCGAAGCCCCGTACGGAACGGTTGAAGCGCTCGGTCGGCGCCGACTCGTATTCCCATCTCAGCCCGACGTTGAGGGTGAGCTTGCGCCGCACCTTCCAGTCGTCTTGAATGTAGAGCCCGGTGAAGGTGGACTGCTGGGCGTAGGAGGCGTTCTTGTCGATGCTGCCGCCGGTCGGCAGGCCGAGCAGGAAGGAGGCCAGGCCCTGGCCGATCCCCTGCGGAGAACCGGTCGAATTATCCGCCGGTCCGCGCGTCCAGTTGGTTGAGAACGCCATGGCGGGCGTGCCGTTCCCGAAATCCGCGTTGTTCTCGCGCATCAGGCGGTACTCGCCGCCCCACCGAATGCTGTGGTTGGCGTGCATCTTGCTGACACTGCCCGCGAAATTGTGGTAGTTGGTGACGTTTTGGTTGTTGGTGCCTTCGCCGAGTTGCGCGAAGCCGTCGACGGTGACCACCGGGAATCTGACGGCCTGCGGATCGATCTGGGAGATCAGCGCTGCGGGGAACCTCAAGCTGGCCAGGTCGTAACCCTGAGTGTACGGAAAATCCGACTGCAGGAAGCGGGTGAAACCGTACTTCAGGTTGACCACCATGGTGGGCGAGACCGTGTAAACGTCGTCCAGGCCCACGCCCCGCTGTTTGCGCAGGCGGCTCAGCCCACGAATCTGATTGCCGAAGAAATCGCCGCGATAGAAATGCAGCCAGGAATGGGTGAAGCGCCCGAAGAAGTGGTGGCGGTCGCTGAAGTTGTGGTCCACGCGCGCCATGTTCTGGATGAAGTCGTTGCTATTGGCGCTGATCTCGTTGAAGTTCTGCTGGCCATCGACGGTGCCCGGAGCGTTCGGCAGCGGATAGAACTTCATGTAGATCTGGGCGATGGGATCGAGCCGCGCTGTGGGGATGATGTTGTTCTGGAAAACTTGGCGGCTGGTACGGCCGCCCGAGGCCAGGGCGATGGTGTTCGGATCGTAAATCTGGTACTGCGAGCTGACCTTGAGCAGCGCCGAGAAATCCCCCTGCCGTTCCGCCGCTGTCGGCACCGTGTAGTAGGCCGTATTCGGGTTTTTTCGGTTGAAGCCCTGGAGGCCGTACGTCCAAAAGGTGCGGTTGCGGCCGTCGTAGAGCTTTGGCAGGTAAACAGGGCCGCCGGTGGTGGCCGAATAGCGGTTGACTTTGCGGGGCGCCACCAGTTGCGCTATTCTCTCCGGTGTCACCGGGGCGCTATAGAGCTGTTTGTTCGTAAAGAAGTCATTGGCCTGCCAGGGATTCGGCGCATTCATCCATTCCGCGGTGCCGTGCAGGGCGTTGCCGCCCGCCTTCATACTCATGTTGACGCTGCCGCCGGCGGCGTGCCCCAGCGAGGCATCGTAGCTGACGGTCTGGACGCGGAACTCCTGCACCATGTCGCCGGGCGGCGCAAACGACACGCTCGTCCTCGTCATGTTCGCGATCCCGTCCAGGGCGAAATCGGTGTTGTTGTTGTGCACGCCCGAGACGGTGACGTTGGACATCACGTCCACGGCGCTGGGCAGCCAATTGTGCCCCGGCGCCTGGCCGGTGGTAATGCCGGGCGCCAGTTGGGTGAGGAACATCACGTCGCCGCCGCCCATCGGCAGGTCCGCCAACTGCCGGTGATCGATGGTGGACGACACGGTGGCCGACGCTGATTCCAGCAGCGGCGCTTCGGCGACCACATCGACTTTCTCGGTTACCTCGCCAACCACCATGTTGATGTCGAGTGTGATGGCGTCGCCGACGCGCACCTCGATGGGGTGGCGGGTGTACTGCTTGAATCCCGTCGCCTTAACCTCGATGCGGTAGGTGCCGGGCAGCAGGAAGGGCAACTCATAATTGCCCGCCGCGTTGCTGGCTGCCGTGGTGCGCGTGTTCATGGCCTCATGAATGGCGGCAATGCCGGCGCCGGGAATGAGCCCGCCCGTGGCGTCCAGCACGCGCCCCAGAATCTTGCCGCGCGACTCCTGCGCCGCCAGAACGCTTGTAAGGAAAAGAGCAGGAAGAAAAACACGAATAATGAGCAACCTCCAGGAAGACATCCGTCCACCTCCTGCCGATGACTTGACCAGCAGCCGAATGATACGTTGCCGCGCCGCTTCAAGTCAAGCCGCCGGGACCTTGTCACCACGCACGGACACGGCGGAACGCGGGTGCGTCCGAATCCGCGGCTATCCGTGTTTATCCGTCCCGTAGGGCGGGACCCGTGGTTAAGTCCCTTGCCCGGCGGCCGAAGGAACGGCCGGGGAAACGGCGGGCGCCCGGAGGCACTCCTCTTCCGGCATGATGAGCCAGGCGGCGATGTAGACGAGCAGGCCGATTCCGCCGCTCAGCACGATCAGCAGGACCCAGAGAATGCGCAGCAGCGCCGGATCCAGTTCCAAATAATGGGCGAACCCCAGCGCTACACCGGCGATCTTGCGGCCGGCGCGGGGGCGAACCAGGCTCCGCCCCGCGGCCCGCGCCCAAGTCACCCGCTGGGCCGCCCCGCAAAGCGAACAGAAGCAATCTTCCGCCCCGATTTCCTTGCCACACTGCCTGCAGTACATAGCGCCTCCCAAGTGCAGTGACGAGTGATGAGTGACGACTGCCAATGTCGAACAGCGTGCCGCCGCTCTTCTCGCTTGTCCCTCGTCACTTGTCCCTTGTCACTCGTCACTTGTCACTCGTCACTTCGGTTATACGGGGCGGCGGGCAAAAAGTTTCCTGGGGACCGTACCCTTTTCAGCGCCGTGCGCGTAAACTGTGGCGGAGGTTCCGCGGAGGTTGGCATGAGCCTGGCCTTGATCTTGCTGGTGTTGCTGGGTGGCGCGGACCCGCAGGCCGCGCGCAAGATTCCGCCCGAGAAGGCCGTGATCCAGTTCAAAACGCCGGCCGGCGACGTCCTCTTCAAGCACGAACAGCATGCGGAGAAGTACGGTGTGGCCTGCGAGAAATGTCACGGCACGCTGCGGAACAAGCCGGAAGAACCCCCCAAACCCTGTTCGGCGTGCCACCTGAAAACGGAAACGCCGAAAGTGCCCTCGCTCCGAGATGCGGTCCACAAGAAGTGCGGCGACTGCCACAAGGAGGAACAAACGAAGGGCAAGAAAGCGCCGCTGGCAACCCAGTGCAACGGCTGCCACGTGCGCGGCTCCTAGCTTGGCCCCCAGCCACAGATTTCGCAGATAAGGGAGATGGGAAACGAGTTCGGTGTCAATCTGCGAAATCTGTGGCTCTACTCTTCTTTTGGGGCCGTCTTGGTGCGGTTGAAATCGCGGATCACGCGGCCGACGTACTCGCGCGTTTCCCGGTATGGCGGGATTCCTTGGTAGGCTTCGACTTTTTCCGGCCCGGCGTTGTAGGCGGCCAGGGCCAGCGCCAGGCTGTTCGGATCGTCTTTGTAGCGCTCGAGCAGGTCCCGCAAATAGCGCGTGCCCGCTTCCACATTCTGCGCCGGGTCAAAGACGTCTTGCACGTCGAGCGTGCGGGCCGTGCCGGGCATCAACTGCATCAGACCGCCGGCGCCTTTCGCCGACACGGCGCGCGGGTTGCCGGCCGATTCGGCCCGAATGACACTGTGAATCAGGTCGGGATCCAGGCCGTGGCGGTCACCGGAAGCGCGCACGATGCCCTCGAGGCCGGGGCCTTGCTCGGCCGCCTGCTCCTGGCTGGGCGGCGGGGGCGGGGGCGGCGTGTATTCCTCCTGCTCGAAGCCCCGGATGTCGCCGCTCCTGACGTCCACGACGCCGCCGCCGGGCAAAAACAGCCGGGTAGTGTCGCCGTTGGCCTCGTGGCGCTCGACACGGACCCTGAAGCCGGTCTGCAGCACCGCTTGTTCGGCCGCCGGCGCCACCGTAACGGCCAGCAGAACAAGCCACAGCGGCCAGCAGCGGAGCAAGGTGCTTGACCGCCTGTTGTGCGCCGCGTTCGTCGCCCTCGGATCGGTCCCCATCAGCACCATTCTCTCACCTAATCCCCAATCCGCAATCCGAAATCCGCAATCCGCAATCACAGGAGCCAGCGCTCGATGGCCTCGGCCAGGCCGGCCTGGTCGCAGTGGCCGGTCACTTCCCATCCATTCGACAGCAGATCGCCGACCGCGTTGCCCATGACCACCGGGAGCCCGGCGAATTCCAGCATTTCGCGGTCGTTGAAATTATCGCCCACGGCCATCACTTCTTCGCGGCCGATGCCGCGCCGCTCGGCCCACCTCCGCAGCCCGTCCCCCTTCGAGCAGCCGCGGCTGATGATGTCCACGATGGAGAGGTCGCGCCATTCATACTCGGTTTTCATAAGCTGAAAACCGGAAGCCAGCGGCGAGGCCAGCAGCGCGGCCTCAACCTCCCGGAGCGGCGCCACCGGCCCGCTGTACATCACCTGCAGCGGCGGCTCCGGGCGCGACCGCAGCGCCTCCTCCAGCGGAGCATAGACGACGAACTGGCGGTTACGCTCCAGCCAGGCCTGAAATCCCGGCGTGCGCTTACCGAGGCCTTCCAGCACGAGCTGCGCCGGCCCATCCACGTCGTAAGCCAGCACCGTGTAATCGCGCCACTGCCGGGTCAACTCCAGCGCGGCCGAGGCCACCTCCAGCGGCAGCAACCTGCGATAATACGTTTCTCCGCCCGAGGACTTGATGACGGCGCCGTTGCTGGCCACCAGGATCACCTCGAAGGGAAGCAATCGAGCCACCGGCAGGGCGAAGGCGAACCGCCGTCCCGTCACCAGCACCACTTCCACTCCGGCGTGGTGCGCGGCTTCCAGGGCGGCGCGGTTGCGCGGCGGCAGTTCCGCCTTGGTGTCAAGCAGGGTGCCATCGATGTCGATGGCCAGCAAACGGATTCGAGAACGGCTCAAACCTGATTCTAGCATGCCGGCCGGTTGGGTCTCAGGTTCATGGATTGAGGTTTAAAGTTCGGGAAAGTTTGAACTCTGAGGTTTAGACTTTAGACTTTGGCTCGTATCGCAAGAGTGTAAAGCGATTGTGGGCAGGCGGGAAGACAACAACAAGGGCTGGGGGCGCAACGTCGCGAAGCGACGGAACGAACTATAGGGGTAGGGAGAACCGATTGGTTTCGGTCCCCCCTCCCTCCGAACCGGACTGGCGGATCTCCCGCATCCGGCTCTCCGGTTGGTGGTTCACCTCCGAGAGGAGGAATGGGCCATTCAGTGTGTTGCGGGCAAGGAGAACAACACAGTGATGGGTGGCGGGCCGTTTCCGGCCGGCTTCTCCCCTTGCAGAGAGCCATTCCCACGTGGCCCGTCCAGAAGTGAGTGTGACTGCCATGCATCCGCAGTCCATCTCCAGCTTGCTTAGCCGCACGCGGCACTCGCGCTGGTTTGGTTCCCACCCCTGTTCGGTACCGATGTCCACCTTCCTGCGCCCCCTTCGCTCCGCGCCCATTACGGCGCTTCTTCGCTACTACGGGCGCTCTGACTCCTGCCCGGCTCTCTCTCCCACCGGGCAGGTCTCCCTGATTCACGCCGCATGGCCTTCCGCCCCCTCCGCCTCCAAACACCCATGCGCCCCCGTGGTCGTTTTAGCACGCTACCCCTCAACTCCACGGGCCTCCCGTTGCCGGGTCTGGGCTTCACCAGTGGCTAGCAGGCTCGCCAGTCACACAGGCCGAATCGAGTTCCTTATCGTACGGATGAGTCGTTCACCTCCGGTTGCTCCCCACCCCGTGTCGCCACGACGCAGTTACCTTTGGTTTCAGGCCGGAGAGCGTATGCCTGAGGAGGACTTTCACCTCCCTGACCACGCGCGCTTTCAGTTCGCACCAGCCCGCCGTTTCAACGGCGGGGAACCGTGTGGGGCACAGGCGCCGCGAAGCGGCGGCATGAGTGCTTTGGCCCGCTCGGCCGCTTCATGCTGCCGCTTCGCGGCGCGGCTTTGCTGTGCTTCGTGACCCGCCGTCGAAACGGCGGGCTAAGATCATGCGGTCGCTTCGCGACCGTCATTGGCGTTGTTCTTCGGCTGTCAGGCGCTACACTTTTGGGATACGAGCCATAACTCTTAACTCTTAACTGAACCGGAGGTTCTATGAGCACTCCCGAGAAAGGGCAGCAGACGCTGTCGCAGTTGCGCACCCTGCTTCAGTCGCTGGCCGATCAACTGGACGATTCCGACGATGACCGCACGGCCATGTCCCGCGAGGCGCACGGCAAAATGGTGCCCGCCTACGTGGTGGCGCAGAGCGCCTTGGAGAGCGAGAAGGAGCGGGCCGTGGAGGTCATCACCCAGGTGCTGGGCGTGCGCCTGGCAAGCATCCGCTCGGCCGTGGAAATCGTGGATGGCCTCAGCGAGGAACTGGCGCTTGGCCCGCTGGTGGACTTCAAGCAGATACGCTTTCCCGGCCTGGAAGAACTCATCGCCGGCGCGGAGGGGTAGGAGCGAACCCGACCCGCTCGGCCGGGCCATCGAGGTGCTCAGCGAACTGGGCCGCAAAGCACGTGGCCGCCGGGGCGGGGTGCGCCCCATGTCCGCAGCAGCGCGCAAGCGGATCGCTGACGCGCAACGGGCCAGGTGGGCGAGGGTGCGGGCGGAGAAAGCGAAAGCGGGCGGCTCGTCGGCGCGCCGTCTCCGGTGGCAGTACGGTTCGAGGAACGGGTTGTCGTTCGAACGTGGGCCAACTGCGCGCGAAGGTTCCGCGCCCCTTGGCCGCCTGGCGCTATACTGACCGCCGACGGGGTGCTGCATGCCTGAACCGACCAAAGAAGAACTGCTGGCACGGATCGCGGAACTGGAAGTGAAGGTGGAAGGCCGGCAGCAAGACCGGTCTCGTGTGGGCCGAGTACCTGAGGCCAGCGCGGCCAGCGCCACCCCGCGGACGACGGTAGTAGGGAAGTAATGCCAGGCGCACTGGTAGGACGCGTATGAAGCTCCTTTTCCTGTTTTCTGCTTTGGGGTTGAGCGCGGTGGCGTGGGCGGCCGCGCCCGCCGGACAAGTCGTCTGGAAAGCGGGCTTCGAGAACGGCGACTGCTTTCCGGAAATCAAAAATTTCGGCAGAGATGTGGCACAGAAGGTCAAGGGCGTGCCATCGCCGTTTGTGGATGTCACCTGGCAATCCGCCATCACGCATTCGGGAAAGTATGCGGAGAGGGCACACACGACGCGGGACCCAAACAACCTGACTAAGGATTCCTCCCATCGGGGCTACTGCTTCCAATCCTGGAGAAGCACGAATGGGAAACCGATACCCACCCCTCTGGTCGTCACGGCCTGGGTTTACTTAGAGGCATACGATTCGCGCGATTGGCTGAGCTTCATCACCCTGATCTCGACCAAATCGTCGGACGAGTATCCGAGCGGGAGCATTCTGACCGTCGATATGGTTCCCTCCATGGAGCTGACCGTGTGGGTGCAGCCAAGGCATCAATTGGGTCCGGCCTTTCACGTGCAGCAGACGGTCGCGCCGAAGGCGAAGGTGCCGCTGAAAAAGTGGGTGAAGTTGCAGACGTACGTTGATTGGAACGGCCCCGAGGGTGCGCTCAGGGTCTGGCAGGACGACGTGCTGATCATCGATGCCTCAAAGATCGACATCGGCCCCAAGTCAACCCTGGAAAAGGGCCATTTCGGCCTTTACGCGGGTCCCAATCTCAACGAGATCACGCTCTATAACGACGACTTGAGCGTGGAAACAATCTCTGGCGCCGCTGAAGCGATGCCGCAACGCCACGGCTGGCACTGAGGATGCCGATATGAAAATGCGACTCCTGGCCCCAGCGTTGCTGTTGCTCGTCAGCGCGCTGCCTGGTTCCGCGGGGCAGGCTAGCAAAGGAAGCTGACCGACGCCTCAAATGCCCTGCGAGGAATGCTAGGCAAGGAGCCGTTGCGGCATCGCAAGCACATACTGTAGGATCAGGCGCCAGGAGGCTCTCGATGACCGATTTCGTGAGCACGCTCAATGAAGTCGTGAACTTGATTCTGGCCGGTCACTGGACAAGGTATGGGGCCAGGGACGGATCTTTGTACTACATTATCGGGAACGAAGACGCGCTCTGGCGAGATCTGACAGAGGGGTGGGCGCCCGGAAGTGGGCGGGAGCCAAGGAGTCAGGCCCCGACCTGGAAATGCCCGGACATTGGCGTTGAGCGGTACGCAAGAGCGTTGACCGGAAGTGAGCAACCGAACTACGAAGAGCGGGCTCTCGAACAGTTAAGGGAGAGCGGCATCGATGTCGAACTGGTAGTAGGGGCCGTGCGGAAACTGCTTTCTTCGGACCCCGACTGGACTGCCGGCCTTGACCGCGAACAGATCTATGCGCTCGCGCGCTACCTTGAAGCGGTCGCAGCGGATCTCACCCCCATCCCTGATGGTTTGACGGAGCTGGAAGCGGGCCAAGTCTCGTTCGCACTTCAGCAGGTTTACCTTTGCGAGACGGTGAATCGGTACACGGAACTGTGCCGAAGAATCGGTCGGCTGGCTCCGTTGCCCTTTCCGGACCGGCAGTTAGAGGAAGCGACGCAGTGTTGGCTGCACGGGTTCCATCGCGCGACCATCGTCCTCGCCGCAGCAGCCTTGGAGCATCTTCTGAAAACTGTGACTGACACCCACTTCTCCGCGTCTTTTCCCGTGCTTGTTGATAAGGCTAAGGAGCAAGGGAAGGTTTTCGAACCGAACGGCGAGTACGCCAGGGAAGTGTACCATACACGGAATGCTGTCGTGCATAAGGGGTGGGACCCAACAGCAGAGGACGCGGAAGAGATGTTGATCAAGGTTCGCGGCATCATGAGTTCGGTCCTTTCGCCCGCCTGACGATCCACCCCCACGCAAATGAAGCGCGCCGCCAAGAGCGACGCGGACGATGACTCCATAACGGCCCCCGCCGCCTGTCGGCAGGCGGCGGTTGGCGGCCCAGGTGGGGAGGCTGATGCTACTTGGCGGCGGCCAGGAAGTAGGCGCGTGTGCCATCCTCGCGCTTGATGGCCTCGACCTTCAGGCCCTGCTTCCGGCCCGGGTTGCTGATGAATCCGCGCACGCTGTGGCTCTGCCAGGCGGCGGCCGAGTGCTCCGCTCCGCCGGAACTTCCCGGCCGGATGATTACTGTTCCCAATCACCATCCGGCGCCCGCGCCTGCCACCGCAACCGCGGATCGTGGCAACGCGAGGCGTCACGGCCGCTTGGCCTATGCTCGTCGCGCAGGCACCGGCTTTGCACGCCTCAACACTCTCGGACGCGCTGGACAGTACATGAGGAACCACGTTCCCTTCGTAGCACGAAGCGAACGCGAAAAATGCGTGGACTTCCGCGCGCGGGGCAAGTCAGTTGCCATAATCTTATGCTGTGAACAGCGGGGGCCAAACTGGGTCCGGGTTGGGTCAAAGACGCTGAGGAACCCGGCCCGACGTGGTACAATCCATTCATTCCGTGGGACCATAGCTCAGTTGGTTAGAGCGTCTGCCTTACACGCAGAATGTCGCAGGTTCGAGTCCTGCTGGTCCCACCATGCCCGCAATGCCGGGAAGGCACCTCCACGCTGTTCTCCCCAAACTGCATTTCCTCCTGGCCTGCTGGGTCCAACCTGGGTCCAAATCGGGTGGTGCTAAGCCCTTTGTTTTCAGCGAGGATGGTCTGTAAGTGATTGATATTTACGGCTCCTCTCCCAAGAGTGTGGGAGGGCCGGGGCTGCTTGGCCTCCGGAGCCCCTGGGAATCCCAGCCCCCGGAGGGGGCGGCATGCAGTAGCCCCGGGCGCAAGCCCGGGGAGAGGAGTCAAGGCCATGGAGCCCGCGAAGCGGGCGGCATGAATCGACTCCAGCCGCTGCCGCTTTCTGATTCATGCCGCCCCTGACGGGGCTCTGCACTGCTGCCACGCATACCCAGTGCTTGCGCACTGGGCTACTCCATGCCGCCCGCTTCGCGGGCTTCTCGGTCTTGCCTCGTGGCCACCACACTTTTGGGAGAGGAACCTGTTTTTTCACCGCTTTTTCAGAACGGCGTGGGACAATCCGCCAAGGAGGACTCAATGAGAAGCTTACTCTTAACAATGTTGGTGGCAGCGGCGCTCGTGGCGGGTCCCGCCTGGGCGCAGGACACCGCAAAGAAGGCCGCAAAAGGCGGGGAAAAGAAAATCGCGCCGGCCGCCGCGAAGAAAGCGGCAGCGGACACCGAGACGAAAGTGAAGATGCAGGACTTGCCTCCGGCGGTCCAGAAGGCCGTCAAGGAGCAAACCAAGGGCGCTACCTTGAAAGGTCTGACCAAAGAGGTGGAAGAGGGAAAAACCTTCTACGAGGCCGAGACCACCGTCGCCGGACACGGAAAGGACATCCTGTTCGACGCCGACGGCAATGTGGTCAGCGTCGAGGAAGAAGTGGCCATCGACAAGATCCCGGCGGCGGCGCGCGACGCCATTCAGAAGGCCGTCGGAACGGGCAAGCTGGCCAAGCTGGAGACGGTCAAGGAAAAAGGGAACACCTTCTACGAAGGGCACATCAAGAAAGGCGCAAAGGAGACCGAGGTCAAGGTGGACGCCAACGGCAAGCCCGTCAAGTAACGGCCTGCACTCTGCACGGTTGGTAGGCGGCCGAGACCGGCAAGGCTTTCAGCCGTCCCGGTGTGACCGGCGAGAATGTTGCCGGGCGCGCTACAGCACTTTCCGCAGCACCAACCGAACCTCGCGCTGCTCGCCCTGGCGCGAAACCAGCAATCGGCGTTCAGCGCCGGACTGTGTGAAGAGGGTGGTCACGTCGAGGAGCAAAAAGCCCTTCACCGGCTTTCCGTCAACGGCGACAAGGACATCGCCGGGCTGGATGCCGGCTCGCGCGGCGGGGGATTCCGGCGCTACGCTGTTCACGTAAAACTCGCTGAAGTTTTCCCCGCGTGCGCGGAGCCCGATGCCGCTCATGTCGTATTCCTCGGGTGGATCGGAAAAGTGCGAGTTCGGCTCCAGGATGACGCGCTGGCGCTTGTAGTCGAACACAATATTGAAGCGATGCAGCAGGTTGCATCCAAGAAGGCCGGCAACGTCATTCCCCGCCAGTGATCCGCTTTCCGCTTGCCCGAAGCCGGCAATGGGCGTTGCAACCCGGTGTGGTCCCATTTGCACGAATTGGACGCGGCCAAGCAGCCGGCGGCCTGTGCCGCCGACTCCGATGTGCGGGCTGTCGATCAGGCGGGGAACCATTTTTCGCGCCGCGGGGATCAGGTCGTGTTGCCGCACGAAGGGGGCGTTGAACACGATGGACGTGATCCCGCCGAGATCGATCGCGAAGTCCCCCTCGATAGGGTCGGCGCCGGGAAGGCCGATCTTCACCCGCGTTACGGGGTGCTTACCAGTCACTTGTATCGGCAACGTGGTTCCCGCGCCATGGTACTCATACGTTTCAGGGTCGTAGAGAAGGACACGCTTACCATCGAAATCGACCTCCACGACGTACTTGGCGAACCACTCATAGCCGATCGCGCCCTCGAACCGCTTGCCCCATGCCTCGCTTGGGATTTCGAAGGGGACCACAGCCGCGTGTGTCGTAACGGTTGATGCCCCTACGGCAAACGTCACATCGGGCGACGCCGCCATCCGCACCTTGTTTTCGGACGGGCTCACATTGGCCATCTCGCCCAACTCCACAATGTGCAGATCAAGGCGTTCGGCCGCATCGCGCGCCACGACGCACCGGCCGGCAGCAGAGTCCAAAATAAACGACAGGGGCTTACTCCCGTTTATGCTGACCGGCAGCCACACCGCGTTTCGGTACAATTCCACGGGGATGACATGAAGAGGGCGCGACTGGCCTGCCGCGAGCAACGCCGTCGCGGCGACCAAGAGGACCACGAGATACCGAGTCATGCTTTTTAGACACCCCCATGCTTCGGTTTGTGCCCAATGTGTTTATTCTACGCTCGAACGGACCTGGCAACCCGGCTGGGTCCATCGCGCGCGTGCGCGACATAAATGTGAAAAGTACGGACGCCTTTTTAGCACGCTGGAAGCGCTGCCATCGCTCGGAGTGTGCCAGTACTCACTACGCACAGCTTTCCTCAGTTTCCGGCTGATCTGAGCATCCCGGTCACATTCATGTCGCGCACCCTCATCGCGCGCTCAGGCTGGGATGCCATGTGATCAACTTCTGCCGCGTGCGGCAGCGTGTGGCAATTGTCGACAGCCAAAACGGCCCGGCCCTCCTGACTGATCCGTGGGTTATGACAGGGGCCGAGGGTGGCGATGGAGGTCAGGACGGCAGGCCAGAGCGTCTGCCTGAGATGCAGGAAGTCGCAGGTTCGAGTCCTGCTGGTCCCACCATTTCCCGCGTGGAGGTGGCGCCGCGCGTCCAAAAAAGATCAGATCCAGGTGTACGCGCGCCCATCCAATGGAGCCTCCCAACCGGCACGCCGCATCCTGGTAGATCGCGCTGCTCTCAGGTGTAAGGGACTTGATCGTGGACCAACGTGGAAGGCCAGCACCAACCGGGCTGGCCCTGAGACCCCGTCTAACATAGCTGTCCAATGGGACCTCCAACCATTGCTCCACCCGGTCGAAATGATAATGAGCGCACAGATACCTGTTATAGAGGGCGTCCCGCACGAAGAGATTCAGTGTCTTGCGTGCCGTACCCCAGTGGCGAGCGCCCGCTGGCAGATGCACCCGGAGCGACTCGGTCTCTCGATCAAGCACTGCGGCGAATCGACGCTGAGAGGTGACCGCAAACTTGGCAAGGTCGATCCGCTTCAGGTGATCCCGGGCACGCGCCACAACGTGTTTGCTGCCCTGGTTCCGAAGCGCAGTCGGCCCAACGGCCAGCTGCGCAGTTCGCCTCTGGAGAAGCTTGATCATCTGGCCAAAGCGAGACACGGTGTCCCCCGGTTGCAGAAGAGTGACTGAGATCGGATGGAAGCCCTACTGCATTGTACGCCGACCCGCCTGCAAATCAAGCCGGGCAACGCGGAAACTCACAGTTCAGGCGCCTGCGCCTGGTCGCCGGCGTACGTGGCGTCAAGGACCCGCGCCCGCTGCCTTCCACACCTCCGGACACGCTGCAGGTTCTGGTGCGGATCACGCAGCAGCCGGCGGCGTCTGCATAGTCACATCCTCGGCCGATTTTGCTTGATCTACTACGTTCTACGTAGTATGTTGAGCGTGCATGATTCGCTCGTTCCGATGTCAGGAAACCAGGGCGATCCACGAAGGCTATGGCAGCCGGAAGTTCCGTGGGATCGAGGAACAGGCGCGCAAACGGCTCCGCTGGCTGGACGCCGCCACAAGCCTGGCCGACCTGGGCGCCATCAGAGGCAACCGCCTGCAGACGCTCAAAGGCGACCGGGGCGGGCAGCACAGCATCCGGGTCAACGATCGGTGGCGAATCTGCTTCACCTGGCGTGACGGGAACGCGCACGAGGTCGAGATCGTGGACTACCATTGAGAGAGGAAAACTATGGCCCCCAGGAAGAAGCTTCCGCCGATCCACCCGGGCGACCTGCTCCGGGATGAACTTCAGGAAATCGGAGTCAGCCTGAACGAACTGGCCCGCGCTTTGCGAGTTCCGATGAATCGTATCAGCGCCATCGTCAACGGGAAACGCGCCATCACCGTGGATACCGCGATGCGTCTGGCGCGCTACTTCGGCACCTCGCCGCAGTACTGGCTGAACCTCCAGATGGCCTACGAGCTGGAGTTAGCGGGGCACGGGATCGGACCACGGATCGAGCGCGAGGTTCTCCCGCGGCCCGCTGCCTGAACTGCAGAGGCAAGAGGCAGTAGGCACTGGGCAGTAGGCAGTAGGCAGGAGGCAGGGCCGCCAGCCGTCAGCCTACAGCCTCCAGCCTCTAGCGCATGTTTACCGATTTTCGCGGCCTGGGGCCCGCAATTCATTGAAAACATTCAGGCGCGTCCACGATTTCGGAAAAACGTAGTGACACACTTTGTATCGTCCAGCCCCATTTTTCTCTTGA
>Ga0315280_10000794_pt1 | contig 57444 bp, 53 predicted proteins | sample YL17G06_40_MG_FD_203697 | JGI IMG/M metagenome (GOLD analysis project Ga0315280, IMG submission 203697) | Sediment microbial communities from Yellowstone Lake, YNP, Wyoming, USA - YL17G06_40 | ecosystem: Environmental > Aquatic > Freshwater > Lake > Sediment | place: USA: Wyoming | collected... | reverse complement strand
CAAACAAGAGGAAGATCGCCAGGACTTGCGAAAAGCTGGGGGAATTCGACCGAGCCCTGAAACTATGGAGTGAAATGGGAGACAAAAAAGCTGCGGAAAGATGCCGGAAAAGAGGGGAGAAAGCGGGGCAAAAAGAGTTTCAATTCCTCCCATCCGATTGAGAAGGAAAAAACATCCGAGATTGGATAATGAAGTGCCAACCCCTTCTGTTTTCGATATAATGAAACCCAAAGGATTCAGACGATTTCGACTGCGGCCTCAAATTTGCGGCCTGCGTGGACTCGATATGTGACAGGACGGAAATGATTGCTGTTGAGAACCTCTCCAAGAGCTACGGTCCTCAGCTCCTCTTCGATGACATCAGCTTTAAAATAAACAGGAAGGAAAGGATCGGACTGGTCGGAAGAAACGGGCACGGCAAGACAACTCTGTTTCGCCTCATTGCGGCCTTAGAATCGCCTGACTCGGGGCAAATCTATATTCCCAAGAATTATCGCATCGGGTACGTCGAGCAGGAACCCCGGTTTACCGAACAAACAATCCTTGAAGAGGCCTCCAAGGGACTTTCTGATTCGGAAGCAGAGAGAACCTGGAGAGCAGAGAAAGTCTTGGCCGGCCTCGGGTTTGACAGACAGGATTTCGGCCGTCATCCGGCTGAGCTATCGAGCGGTTTTCAGGTAAGACTCAACCTGGCCAAGGTCCTTCTTTCGGACTTCGATATGCTCCTCCTGGATGAGCCGAACAATTACCTGGACATCACTTCGATTCGCTGGCTTGAGCGCTTCTTGCTTCGTTGGCCCGGCGAATTCATGCTCATCACCCATGACCGGAGTTTTATGGACGCTGTGGTCACGCATATCTTGGGAATCCACAGGAGGAAAGTCCGGAAACTCGCCGGCAACACAGGAAAATATTATGCCCAGATCGCCCAGGATGAGGAGACTTACGAGAAAACGCGCCTTAATGATGAGAGGAAACGCAAAGAGATTGAAGACTTCATCAGCAAGTTCAGGGCCAAGGCCAGGCTGGTCGGCCTCGTCCAGTCGAGGATCAAGACCCTGGCCAAAATGGAGAAACGTGAGAAACTCGAAAAGCTGGCCGAGCTCGATTTTTCGTTCCTCTATAAGCCTTTTCACGGCAAATATGCGATGAATATCCGCGATCTCTCCTTCTCCTACGACCCTCAAAAACCCTTGATTAGGAATTTCAGCATCAGCATCGGGGCCGGTGACAGAGTCTGCGTTGTCGGGAAAAACGGAAAAGGGAAGACGACGCTGCTCAAGTTGATGGCCGGAGTTCTCAAGCCCCAGGAAGGGGAAATAAGCTGTCCGCTGGCTGTTTCTACAGGCTATTTTGAGCAGTCTCATATCGCCGGGCTCAGCGATTCGAACACTGTTCTTGAAGAAATTGCTGCCGCTGACCCCGAGTCCGACCCCAAACGCAGCCGCGCGATTTGCGGAGCGATGATGTTCGAGCAGGACGAGGCTTTAAAAAAGATCTCCGTCCTCTCGGGTGGGGAGAAGAGCAGGGCGGTCCTCGGAAAGCTCATCGCCTCGCCTCTCAATCTTCTTCTTCTTGACGAGCCGACCAACCATCTCGATATGGAAGCGAGCGACGCCTTGCTTGCGGCGATTGATAACTTTGAGGGAGCCGTGGTCATAGTCACCCATTACGAAATGTTCCTCCATGCTCTGGCCCAACGTCTCGTTGTCTTTCAGGGCGGAGGCATATCAGTTTATGAAATGGATTATCAGAGATTTCTGGAAAAAATTGGCTGGCAGGAAGAGGAAGAACCTTCCCAGGAGACGGTGCGACCGCAAGATAAAGCAGAGAAGGAGAAGCCGAGCAAAAAGGACATGCGCAAACTCCGGTCTGCAATCCTCGTGGAGCGGGCGAAGATACTCAAGCCTCTGGAGACGAAAATCGCCGGAATTGAAGCCAGCATCGAAGTCAAAGAAAGCGAGCTCGAACAAATGAACCAAGCTATCGTAGAAGCCGGACGGGGGAAAAAGGGCCAAGAGATTGTGGACATCTCTAAAGCCATGCACCGCTTGAAGGCGGATATCGACATTCTCTATCAAGAGCTCGAGACTTTGACGGCTGAACACGAGCAAAAAAGATCTGAATACGACAGGGAATTAGCAGCGTTGGGCGATTGAAATAGATAAAGATTTATGTTTAAAATGATTCAGGAAGAGGTGAGAAAAGAAATGAACAGAGTGCGTTTCTTTATTATTATTTCAATCATAGCGCTTTCAGCCTCCTGTGTGGTGGCTGTGATGGATGGCCGATATCCTGAAAGCTCCTGGTATCCCAAGAGTGAATACCAAAGAACTTTAGCTTTAAAGTCGGGTGGAACGCTCTCTCTGGAAAATGTCAACGGCAATATCAAGATTCAGGGCTGGGACGAAGAGAAAGTCGAAATAACGGCAGTAGAAAAGAGAGGGTATCTTCGGTCGCCAAAATTTTATATTTACGGCGCACACTCTCTTGAGCCGAAAATTGATCTTCAGACCTCTGACGATATGATCAGCATCAAGACATCCTCTGCCGGCAAAGAGGAGGAGTTTCGCTTGGTCAACTACGACATGCGCGTTCCCCGGTCCATCAAGCTCAAAAACATCCGCAACGGGCAGGGTAATATTCAAATCACCGACATTTTTGGCAGCGTTCAAATAAACCAGGAAGAGGGGGACATCACCATGAAGAATTTTTCAGGCTCTCTGGATATCGCTCTGGGAAGCGGCTCTATTGAGGCGGAGCTCTTGGACGTCAGGTCAGAGGATGAAGTGCGAATAAAAACTGAGCAGGGCGACATCGTGCTCTATCTCGAGCCCCGCGTCGAGGCTCAGCTTGAAGCTAACGCGCCAGATGGAGATATCTCGAGCGAAATTGACCTCAAGCAGCCGCTGCCGGCCAAGCGAGCTTCCGCAAAATTAGGAGAGGGAAAGGCTACGATTCTGTTGATCTCGCTGCGCGGGGATATTAAAATCAAGAAGGTGGAAGAATAAAAATGTTAGATGACGAAAAAGATTTGGCTGAAAAGAGTATCGAAGAAGAGAATATTGAAGAAAAAAATGCCGGGGAAAAGAAAAATGTAATTCAGACAGCGCTGGTCATTTTTTTTGTCCTGGCCATCGGCGCAGCGCTTTATTACTTCTTAATCTATAAAAAGGGGGAGAGAGCTCCTAAGCCGGCTGAACCTCAGGCGGCAGTCACGGCAGAAAAAGAAACAGTTCCCTCAGAACAAGCAGAGATTCCGCAATTGCCCCCTGTGGAACTCGACAAAAGCGATGACCTGGTGCGTCAGTTGGCCAAGGAGGTCTCCTCTCATCCCAAGCTTTCTGTTTGGTTAAAAAGCGATCATCTGATCAGGCGCTTCGTCGCCGCCGTGGACAACATCGCCAACGGCCTCAGTCCCCGGCCTCACATCGATTATTTCGTTCCTGCGGGAGATTTCGAGGTTATCAAGAAGGGCAATCTTTATTATGCGGACCCGGATGGATACAGCCGCTACAATCCCGTCGTGGATGTTGTCGTTTCCCTGGACAGCAGGCAAAGCGCTTATCTTTTCCGCGGATTGAAGCCTCTTTTCCAGGAAGCCTACAGAGACCTTGGGTATCCCGACCAGGATTTTCAAGAAACCTTTCTCAGAGCTATCGTCGAACTCTTGGAAACGCCTGTCGTGGAAGGGAATATTCTCTTGGAGAAGACCGTCGTCAGCTACATCATGGTCGACGATAATCTGGAAAACTTGAGCGAAGCCCAAAAACATCTTCTCCGCATGGGACCGGAGAATGTTGGGGCGATTCAGGCAAAACTGCGGGAAATTGCTCTTGCCCTGGGGATTCAAGAGTACAGGCTCCCGAAGCCTCGTTCTTACACTCCTCAAACGCGGGGCTTTTGAGTTCTCTCGGTTATTCTGGCCGTTTGATTTGTGCAAAAGCGAAAAATTTAGGAGTCTTCTGGTTTTCCATTCCAGTTAAAAGGCGCGTCAAGGTTGAAATCTGGCACCAGATGGTCTTCGGGATTAAACGCCTCAGGCTGAATGAACATGTTCTCAAATCCCAACTCTTCCGCTTTGGCCAGAACCTCTTGATACTCTTCCGGTCTGAGCGGCCTTTGCAGCCCTTCCGGAGCTCTAAAACAAGGATGATACTGACTCATCAGGCTCAAACAGACATCCGTCGAAAGCTCTTTCGCCAGCCATTCCAAGATAGCCAGGGAATCCTTTATCTGTCCGGGCAAGACGAGATGCCTAATAATGAGACCCTCGCGGGCGATTTCCGCCTCGTCCAGAATGAGTTCGGGCTGCTGGCTGAACATTTCTTTTATCGCCAGGCTCGCATGCTCAAAATAATCGGGTGCTCCGGAGAGCTCTGCGGCGACTTCGACTGAAAAATATTTGAGGTCGGGAAGATAGATATCGATAATCCCATCTAAGTTCGCAAGCACATCGGCTTTTTCGTAACCGTTAGCGTTGTAAACAAGGGGGAGATTAAGACCTTGGCTGTAAGCTGTTCGAAGACTTCTTAGAATCGGAAGAAGTTGGTGTGATGGAGACACGAGGTTGATGTTGAGAGCGCCCTTAGCCTCGAGTTCGAGCATCATCCGGGCCAGATCATCATCTGTGGCCGCCTTTCCCTGACCAAGCCAGCTCAACTGGTAATTCTGGCAAAAGCTGCACTTGAGGTTGCAGCCAGTAAAAAAAATCGTTCCTGATCCCGAGCGTCGCCGAGCTTCCCCAATCTCGCCTTCAGCGGAATCCTGGTAACCACTTAGGACCGGCTCCTCGCCATAATGAAGCAGGGCATGAGAGACAGTGGCCTCCACTCCGGTTTGACAGAATCCTTTTTCCCCTTTCCTCCGGTTAACCCCGCATTCGCGCGGACAGAGGCGGCAACAGACCTCGTGTTCGGCGAGTTTAGCCAATGCAGCGTCAATTTTTTTTATCTTCAGATGCGGCACTATCTTCGTCCTTCATTTTTTATTTTACCAAAAATCCTATTCTTTTTCCCTTGACATGGTAAAAATTGTATATTAATAAGAACTTTTTTAATTCGACGGGTCCGGCTGCAGATGGAAATCTTCCAGAGGAGTGAGCATGGAGTTGATCTCACGGTTTATTGACTTCGTCCTTCACCTTGACAAGCACCTGAGCGCGCTGATCCAGAACTGTGGCGTCTGGACATACTTGATCCTTTTTGTGGTCATCTTTTGCGAGACTGGACTTGTGGTCACGCCTTTTCTCCCCGGCGATTCCCTTCTCTTTGCGGCGGGCACTTTTGCTGCGGCCAAAGCCTTGAAGGTCTGGTGGCTCTTCCTCATTCTCAGTGCTGCAGCCGTTATCGGTGATACAGTGAATTACTGGATTGGGTATTTTATCGGGCCTAAAATTTTCCACCAGGAGAAAACCCGGTTTTTTAAGAAAGAACATTTAGAGCGGACACACCATTTTTACGAGAAATACGGAGCTGAAACTATCATCATCGCCCGCTTTGTCCCGATCATCAGGACCTTTGCGCCGTTTGTAGCGGGAATCGGCAGCATGACCTACTGGAAATTCCTCAGCTATAACGTGATCGGAGGCGTCGGCTGGGTCGCAGTTTTTGTCTTCGGCGGCTATTTTTTTGGATATATTCCATTTGTCAAAAACAATTTCAGCTTTGTGATTCTGGCAATTATCATCATTTCTGCCATTCCTGCTGGCGTTGAATTCTTCCGCCACTGGCGGGAAGCTCGTCATAACAAATCGTGAAATATTCTTTTTAAGGAGGGGAGAGTCAGGGCTCTGTAATCTGTCAAATCGGTGTGGAGCGGCGTGATAGAGATATAGCCGAGTTCGACAGACCTGACATCGGTCGTTTCATCGCCCAAAGCTTTCGGTTTCCCCGAGCCAATCCAATAATAGGTATTTTCGCGAGGGTCTTTTTTTTCGATAATTTCAGGGTCGTAGCGCTTTTCTCCTAACCTGGTGATTTTAATGCCTTTGACAGGCGGGGGAGGGATGTTGATGTTCAGAGTTACCCCGCCAGGAAGTCTCTTTTCGAGCAGCCGCTTGGCTACCTCTGAGACAAACCCGGCTGGGAAATCAAATTCGAACGTTCCACCTTCGCCGGGTAAAACGGAAACAGCCATGGAAGGAATCTGGAGAAAGGTTCCTTGTATGGCTGCGGCCACAGTGCCAGAATAGGAGATGTCCTGCTGGCCGAGGTTGGGGCCATGGTTAAGACCGGAGACAATCAGGTTAGGAGTGCGCGGCAGCAGTTTTTTGAGGGCCAAATAGATGCAGTCGACTGGTGTGCCGTCAACGGCAAAAATATTTCTTTTTATTCTCTCGACCCGGAGAGGCCGGCGAAGAGTCAGAGAAAGAGAAGTAGCGCTTTTTTCCCTGTCCGGAGCAACGATGAAGATATCAGCCTGATTTTTGAGATGGCGGGCAAGTGCTTGAATGCCTTCGGCGAAAAATCCATCATCATTGCAGAGTAGGATCAAAGGCTTTATCACTGCCGTCAGGATCGGATCATGATCAGGAGCATCTTGAACTTTTTTAAAGCTTTGAGAGCATGGGGCTGGTTGGCCGGCATGATGATCATTTCCCCTTTTTGGATTCTGTGGGCTTGTCCTGAGATGGTAACATCAGCTTCCCCGTCAACGCATAGAACCATCGCATCATAAGGAGCTGTGTGTTCGCTGAGCTGCTGGCCCTTGTCGAAGGCAAAGATGGTGACTGTCCCTGTTTTCTGGCTGATGATTTCGCGGCTGACGATAGAGCCGGTCTGGTAGCCGGCCAAATCTAATACTTTGTGAGTTTGTCCCTTGATATCGCCTTCCGTTTTTTGCTTTTTAATCGGGCTCATGTCTTTTCTCCTGAGCCGAAGCTTAAAATGCCGCTCTGGGTTACTTCATAAGGGAAAAATTGGTCGGGACGGGCGGATTTGAACCGCCGACCCCACGCACCCCAAGCGTGTGCGCTACCAGACTGCGCCACGTCCCGAGTCAAGAAAAAAGCATTATAGCAGATATGAAGATAATTTTTTACAGTCTTCTTGACCGTTTTTCAAGAGAACTGGCGATTTCCTGGAGCTCTTCCCGAACCTCGAAAAGCACTTTTTTCAGGCGGTCCGGATGCACTGGCTCTGCCGGTTTCCCGCCAAATTCCTCCTCGATCTTTCTTTTGGCTCCGGCCAGAGTCAGGCCGTCTTTGAGCAGGAGCTCTTTCAACCGGAGAATGATCTCCAGGTCTTTTTGACGGAATATCTTCTGCCCGCCGCCTGTCTGGCCGGCGTGGAGGAACGGAAATTCTTTTTCCCATCTCTCGATGACTTTAGGCTCGATCTGGGAGAGGCGGCTGACTTCATCGAGCCGGTAGAAGAGCTTGTCTTGCGTTTTTTCGCTTTTAACAGGTCTAGCCCGCAAAATTCACCTCTCGATTCCTCTAAAATCTGTCCTAACAATATCATGTCTTTATGGGCTCGTCAAGGCAGAGCGTTCATTGACTCCTATGATTCAAAATGATTATAATGAGCCGGCTCAGAGAGATTTTCGGCTTGAAATTTTGAAATGGAACATTTCCTAAGTAAAAAAGCTTGGATAGTTGGTCTACTCCTTCTTTTAGTTGCCACAGCCGGGGTTTATTTTCTGCGCCGGGAGATCTATTTTCTGAACAAGAATGTCCGTTTGGTCAACCTGCGCCTTTTCACATTTCAAGAACTTTCCCTCCACCGGAGCTGTCGGTATAAAATGCAATTTCACAAGGACCACTATAATTTTTTTATCTTTGCTCCTTCCCAAGAGACGAAATGGAAGGAAGTGGCGGCTTTTCGCTACGAAAATTCTGTCGAGACCTCCATGCCGGGATTTGCTCTCGAGATCGATCGGGGGATCATTGTCTCTTATGATTGGCCCCAAGGCGGAAGAATAGTAAGGTCCAATTTTGTCCTTAGCTTTTTCGCCGGGAAAGCTGCGTCGAAACAGAGAGGAATTCTGTTCTCTAAAGACGGGACGTGGAGGGCACTGTAGAAATCCCATGGCGTCACCTCAGGATCATTCCCGACAGATCACAGTTAGGCCAAAAGTTCTTGCGTTTCTCACCAATCACTTGACCCTCATCATATTGCTTGCCGCTGCGCTTGTCCTGCGGATTCTCATCTTCCAGAACGCTACGCCCTTGCTCAATACGGATTCCATCACTTATCTTGTTCTGCATGATATGGACCCCGTGCGAACGCCGGGATATCCTCTTTTTATAGAAGCGCTTCAGTTTTTCAATGACCTTTTATCGATTACACCGCAATACCTGCGTCTGATTGTCTTTTTCCAAATGTTTCTTCTCGGAATGGTCAACACTTATCTGGTCTATGCCCTCTCCAGGGTCCTCAGCCGAAGCGAAGGATTCTCGTTGTTTATGGGTCTGATTTTCAACCTTGATTATTTCGTTATTGGGTTCGAATTTATCATCCTCACGGAAACCTTAACCTTCACTCTTCTCGGTTTGACGCTTCTTTTTTACCTAAAGATCTTTGAAGGGAAGCGATCCGCTCCTTATCTGGCCGGCGTCTTTTCCGTTTGGCTGCTTCTGACCAGGCCGACCTACGTTGCTCTTTTTGCCTTCCTCTTGGGATTGACTGCGTTCAGCCACCTTCGACAAGTTGTCAAAGGAGGCTATATTAAGAGATATGCCAAGCCTTTGGCCATCTTTCTGGTCATTAACCTTGTCGGTATTGGCTCTTGGTGCTTAAGGAACAAAATCAAATACGATTATTTTAGCATTTCTCTTATTTTGCCCTACCAGCTGAGCTATTACACCCTGAACTTTTATGAGAAATACAAAAAGGGCAGCGATCAAGAGTTAGATAAATATTTCGAAATCCTCAGCGAGGAAAAAGGGCAGCCATACAATTTCGGCTACCGGCTTTCCACAGAGATGAAGATGCCAAAGGCTGAGATTGCCCGGATTCTGCTGAAGTTGAATGTCAAGCTCATCAGAGAGAACTTCGGCGACTACTTGAACCTTGTCCCGGTTGCTGCTTCTGGATATTTTGACTACTCCTGGTTCTGGACAGTTCCCCGCAACAAAATGCTTTTTTCCCGTGTCCGATTCCTGGCCAAGCTCTTCATATTCTTCTTCCAGGTTTATGCCAAAGTATTTAGAAATGTCATCACCTTGCTCATCCTTATCGTGCTCGTGCCCGTGGCCTTCATCATAACGAGCCGGAAAAGGAAGGATGTTTATCACCTGCTCTGGCTTATGGAAGGGGTCATCCACTATAACTTTCTCGTCTCTGTCCTTCTCACCAATGCCGGGATCAACAACTTGAGGTTCAGGGTCCCTGTGGAGCCTTTTATCTTGGTGATTTTTTATGGCGCCCTGTTTACATGGGGCAGGAGCATATTCAGAAGAATCCTTAAACTTCGGGCAGCTGGGTGATAGCTGTCCGATTACAGACCACTATCTTAAATTCAGAGGGGAGATTTGATATAATCTTATAAAAGCTCGCCCATGGATAAGAACGATACTCACACCCCACTCGCCGAGAGGATGAGACCGCGATCCTTTGGCCAATTTTACGGCCAGGAACATCTGCTTGGGCCTGGGAAAATCCTTTCGGAACTCATCGAGTCAGGCCACCTGGTGTCTCTCATTTTTTGGGGACCTCCCGGTTCGGGGAAGACCACTCTGGGCATTATGCTGGCTCGACATTTTGATTTCCCCTGTCTTTTTTTCTCCGCTGTGCTTTGCGGGATCAGGGAAGTGAAAGAGGTTATGGCTAAAGCCGAGAGCCACAGAAAGATGTACGGGAAGCCGAGCATCATCTTCATCGACGAGATCCACCGCTTTAACAAAGCCCAGCAAGGAGCTTTTTTGCCCTATGTGGAAAGGGGAGACATCATCCTTTTCGGCTCGACCACCGAGAATCCTTCTTTTGAAGTCATCGCCCCTTTGCTTTCGCGCACCAAAGTCCTTGTCCTCAATCCGCTCACAGAGAAGGCTCTTACCCGCATCATCAAGGACGCTCTTGAAGATGAGGAGAGCGGGCTGGGCAAATGGAAGCTTGAGCTCGACGACCAAGCCCGTAAGCTCATTATCGATTATGCAAATGGCGATGCCCGGCGGGCCCTCAACACCCTGGAGATCGCAGCCAGCCTGGTCCACAACTCGCTGATCGGCCAGCAAGAGGTTCAGGAAGCCTTGCAGAAGAGGATCCTCCTGTATGACAAGAGCGGCGAGGAACATTTTAACTTAATCTCAGCTCTTCATAAAAGCCTGCGGAACAGCGATGTCGATGCCTCGCTCTACTGGCTGGCGAGGATGATTTCTTCAGGAGAAGACCCTCTCTATATTGCCCGGCGGCTTGTGAGGTTTGCCTCGGAAGATATTGGTTTGGCCGACCCCCAGGCCCTTTCCATAGCCCTCCGGGCAAAAGAATCTTACGATTTTCTTGGCTCGCCTGAAGGAGAGCTCGCACTGGCTGAGGCCGTTATTTACCTCGCCTCTGCTCCGAAAAGCAACCGGGCCTACTCTGCTTTTTCCAAAGCGATGAAAGATGTGGAGGCAAGCCCGCATGAGCCTGTTCCGTTGCATCTCCGGAACCCCGTCACCCGGCTGATGAAAGAGGTAGGTTATGGCCAAGATTATGCCTATGCCCACGATTTTGCCTTTTCCACAACCTCGATGGAGACTTTTCCGGAGAAGCTCAAAGGCCGCAAATACTATTCTCCGGGCAATATGGGGTTGGAAAAAGAAATCAAGAAGAGAATGGACTGGTGGCAGAAGATCAAGGAGAAAATAAAGGCCGAGGAAAGCCCGGCGCCTGCGGTTGATGAAAAGCAGAAGCGAAAAAATCCGGGCGGCTAAGATTTCACTCTTCTTCTTTTTCTTTTAGCAGATAATAGATCGCCCAGGAGATGTCGTCGGCAAGACAGCCAAGACAAGAAGTCTTGGTTGTGGCCAGCTCCCCGTCAGAGATCTTATCTTTGAGAATTTTCTTTACTCTTTTTCTGATCTTGTAGAGCTGGATGTAATTGACCATCTGACTTTTTCTCCCGCATGATATCAGCTTCCCCTTCTCATGTAAAGATTGAGAGGGGAGACGCAAAAATGATATGATTAACCTCTGGATGAGGAGAGGATTGAGAAAATTTCTGGCATTTATTATAATTTCTCTTTCCGCTTCTTGCTCCCTCTTCAACACGAAGATAGCTCCTTATCCGAGCGGTGTGGCTTTTCCCTTGGTGGAAGCGGACAGGATTCCCTTCGAGGGGAAAATCATCCGGGCCATCCAAAAAGCCGACGGAAATCTCTATTTCTCAACGGACAGGGGTTTGCTTTACTGTCTCGATGGTTCGGATCAAAAAGTCAAATGGAAATATGCTGTCGCTTCGCCTTTCGGCTGTCCGCCATCCGTAAGTCCAGAAAACATTTTTATCTGGGATCAAGATAACAATATCTATTGTCTCGATAAAAGCGGGACGCTCCGCTGGACGAAAAAGCTCGATGGGAAGATCTCGTCTGGAATAGCCTGGCGTCAGGACAAAGCGTACGTGGGCACCCAGGAAGGAATATTTTTGGCCATGAACCAGTCTTCGGGAAAAAGCCTTTGGCAGATCAAAGCCGGCGGAGCCATCGAGGCCGGCGCGGTCTTTTGGGGCAGCCAGATCATTGTTGGCTGCACCGATGGCAAGCTTTATTTTATCAACCGGAAGGAGGACCTTGGGGGTATTGTTGAAATCGGAAGCCCCATTCGAATCACTCCTCTTGTGGATGGAGACCGGTTATACTTGGGGACCGAGGACTCCACTTTCCAGTGCTTTGACCTGAAGAGCAAAAAAATAAAATGGAAAATCAAAACGGGAGGGAGACTCCTTCTGCCGCCGCGTGCGGATGAGGAAAGAATTTATTTCCTCGCCTCCAACAGCGTTCTTTACTGTATCGACAAAAAAGGCGGGGATATTCTCTGGTGGTGGATCGTTCCTTCGCGGAGCGCTTATGACCTCGAATTCAGCGCTGATAAAATCCTTGTCACTACCCTTTCTTCCATCCTCTTCTGCCTGGACAGGAAGACAGGGAAGGAAATTGGGAGGTATGACGCCAAAGCCGAAATCAAGTCCAATCCCTTATGGGATGTCCCTTATGTTTTGATCAATATTCATGATTACCTTGAAAATAAAGGGACAATTGTTTATCTCCGCAAAGAGGTCAAAGTTCAACTCACCTCTACCTTGTCCTCTCCCCAGCCGGCCGGAACAGAAATCAATTTTACGGCTTTCACGGTCGGATTTTATCTTCCTAAATACGAATTCTTTCTCCGAGGAGGAGAAGAGAAAGTCGTCGTCCAGAAAGAATCGGAGAGAAATTCCTGGGTCTGGTTTCCTGAAAAAGAAGGGAGTTATACGGTCGGAGTCAAAGTGAGCGATGAGAAACAGACGATGGAGACCGAAATTCCTTTTGAAATTGCCAAGAAAGATAAATAAAATTTTTGGGACGAATCTCAAAAAAGGAGTGGAAAGATGAAGAGAGAAGACGCTCTGGAACTGGTCAAGAATCATCTCAAGAACAAGAATCTGGTTAAACACAGCTTGGCTGTGGAAGCCTGTATGAAGGCCGTGGCGGCGAGGCTCGGCCAGGACGCGGAGAGATGGGGACTAGCAGGAATTCTGCACGACCTCGATTATGAGTTGACCGAGAAAAGCCCGGAACTCCATACGACCGAGACGGTCAAAATTTTGCAGGAATTAGGCCTTGAGCCAGCCGTGATTCACGCCGTCCAAGCTCATGCAGCCAAAGTTCCCTGCGAGAACGAAATGGACTGGGCCATTTATTCCATAGACCCGCTGACCGGTTTGATCATCGCCGCGACATTGATGCATCCGACACGCAAACTCCAGGATGTCGATATGGAGTTCGTGAAGAGGCGCTACAAGGAAAAAAGCTTTGCCCGCGGGGCCAAGAGGGAAGAAATCGAGGAATGCCGCAACATCGGCCTGGACCTGGATGAATTCATCTCCATCTGCTTGAAAGCCATGCAGGGAATCGCGGCCGATCTGGGCCTTTGACGGCCAGAAGACTCAATATTTCCCGAAGATATCCGCTCTGAATCCCACCTCAAGGGTACGCCCCTGACAGGGAAATCCGGGCTCCGTGTAATAATCCTGGTTGAAAATATTTGTCAATTTGACGAAGAATTCTGCATGAGGGAACGCATAAGAGAGAACCGAGTTCAAATAAAAATAGGAAGGGATGCTGAAATTTGTCTTTGTCGATGTGTCGTACCAGGAGGAGGATGAAGCATAAAACCCGAAAAATCCCAAGCGAAGCTCGCGGAGAAGATGGAGGCCCAGGTCAAAATTCAAAGTGTGATTGGGGAGGGCATCAAGCGGCCGGTCATCACTCTCATTCCTGTGGTCGAGATAGGTGTAGTTGAGGGTAGCATCCAGCCAGGGGAAGCCTTTCTGGACCTGGAGCTCGAACCCGTTGATATGGGCTTTGCCGATATTGAAATATCTTCGGGTGCCATCGGGGAGCCGGACAGTGTTGATCAGATTCTTGAATCGGGATAGAAAGGCACCGCCGGTAATGAACATTCCTTTATCATAGGCAAATCCGAGCTCGGCATTTGTCCCACTTTCGCTCAAGAGGTCCGGGTTCCCTGAGCTTGGAGAATACATGGACCGCATTGAGGGGAACCTTGATTTCATAGAAAAAGAAAGATGAAGTTCCAGGTCATCGTTAGGCGAGAACCTAAGGCCCGCCAGCGGGTTGACTGAGGACCTGTTTTTGCCCTCGAATTTGGCCAGATAGTCAAGGCTCAACCCGCCGACAAGCTTCCATTTTTCGGCAAAAGCGAAATGGTCTTCAAGGCCCGCAGAGAAGGTGCCTTGATTGAATTCGTCCCAGGGCAGAGAAATATCGTCTTGAGTCCTGGCCCTGTCCTTCTGATAGGTCAGACTCGCTTTGAGGGAATTCTCTTTGCTGAGATAGAAATCTCCGAGAGCGAAAAGGCCGTAAACAGAGTTGTCGAAGGAGCTTTCAAACTGACGGATGGTCATAGCCTGGTCCCGATACTGGTCGAGCGTGTTTTGATAGTTGACGAAAAAGACCCTGAAGCGGAGAGTCGAGTTGTTGCCGAGGAAAGCAAACCCGCCGGCATTGAGGGTATAACGGTCCCAATTTTTGAAGCGCCAATAGCGAGCTTTCTGCGCGAAGAGGGCAGCCGGCATTCCGTACTCAGAATGGTAAATCCCTCCGTTGACCATGATTTCAGCGGCGCTGGAAGGATTGTAATAGAGTTTGGCATTGAGGTTGAGCCGCTGATAATCGCTGTTACTCCTCGCGATCCTGCTGTTTCCAGTCGAACTGGGGTAATAGTAACCATCCGAATCCTGATAATAGGCTGAGCCGGCAAAGGCCAGACGTTTCCATTGGAAGGCCGAATCGAGTCCCAGGCTGCGGGTATTCCTTTCTCCGTAGCTCGCGTCCAGGCTGAGCTTCGGGTCTGGTCCGGGACGTCGGGTGATGACGTTGACGATCCCTCCCAGCGTGTTGGGACCGTAGAGGACCGAAGAAGGTCCCGTTGTGATCTGAAGGGAGTCGATTCCTCCCGCAGAAATGGTTTTCAGATCAAAGGAACCGTAGTATGGCTCATAGACCGGAATGCCGTCAATGAGAAGGACGATCCGTTTGCTGTCCATCCCCCTTAGCTTCAAGTTATATTCATCCTTATCGCCGAAGGTGACCATCACACCCGGGGCATACTTGATAGCTTCGGAGAGATCAAGGGGCTTCAGGTTTTCTATTTTTGTCGAATCAAGCCTGATCACTGTGGAGACCGGAAGCTCCTTGGGGGCTTTGCCAACGACTAGGATTTCCTCGGTGATCTTGGGGATCTTTTCTTCCTTTTTTTTCTCTTTCTCATCCTCTTTTTGGGAAAAAATGAATAAAGGAAAAGCCAAAAAAACTAAAACTGCCAAAGTGAACATGAACTTTGATTTGCCGGGATGAGAATATGATTTCATGAGGCCTCCTTTTCAAACACGGAAGGTAAGGTCGTTTCCAGCCTTGCCCTATCGGTCAAAGAGCGTGGCATCTCAGCGGATGCTTTAGCACCTTTGACTCGGAGTAGAGCGGTATTCTACCATCGTGCTTCCGCCGTTTCAAGCCGCATGCTGAACCTTTTTCGGATGCATCTCCATCTATGTGATGAACATGATATCGGGTTGGAATGGGTGGCAGGGCGTTAGTCCCCGCCCGCCCGCAGCCAATGGTGGTGGGTGGGCGGGTCTTAGGCGAGGACGGACGGGGACTCGACCTGACAGGACCCATTCCCATCGCAGAAAAAGAAATGCTTAAACCTTTTTCTTCACTTTTGACATGATGCCTTTCCTATGTTATAAGTTTTTTCCGGCCATGAAAGTCGTAGCTGTCGTTGGTCCCGCTGGGAGCGGAAAAAGTGATTCCTTTAAATCTCTTTGTCCAAAGCGTTTTTGAGAATATGCTTCTGGGCATTGTGCGATCATTAAAAGACATTCAACCAAACCCACAGAAGATTGCTCTATGCGTTATCAGGAGGAATAAGAAAGATGAAAAATTATAAGAATTGGGTCTGGATATTGCTGTTTGGTTCTCTTTGGGGAATCAGTGAAGTGATTGGGGGAGAAGCCTTTTATAGGAATAATGTGCCTCATGCTTCGGTCTGGCTTTCAGCCTGGGCCTTTTTTGTCCTCGCCTTGGGACGTGGCTTAGTCAATAAGCCTGGCTCTTCGACAGCGATCGGAGGGATTGCCGCTTTATACAAGCTCATCAATGCGGCGCCTTTCTTTTGTCATCTTCTGGGCATATTTTTTCTGGGATTATCCTTTGACATTGTCACCTCAGCTTTGATAAAAGAGGAGCGCAAAAAGCCATGGTGGGGCGCCCTTTCCGGGGTGATCAGCGCCTACAGTGGATATGCTCTCTTTGCGTTGGTTATTACTTATATTGTTCGTTATGACGTCTGGGTAGCCGGGGGCTGGCCTAAAGTCAGCCATCATATCTTCGTTGGCGGCAGCTACGCAGCCTTGGCGGCTCTCATTGCTGTTCCCTTAGGCTATTGGCTTGGCGTCAATGGATGGATTTTAGCTGGGCGCCGCCCCCGTTGGGCTTATGCAGCCGCTCTCGTAGCGCTGGCTGTTCTCTGGATGTTAGGAAGATTCATCGGCTGACAACAGGGGAGAGATGCCCTCTTTCGAAATGACCAGACAGGAATTTGAAAGAAAGTTTTTCTCTAAGCGCGACCTCAAAATTCTCTCCATTCTTCAAAGCAGCACAGTTGGCCTTGCCGGCGCAGGGGGATTAGGATCCAATGCCGCGGTATCTCTTGCGAGAGCTGGCGTCGGAACGCTGATTATCGCCGATTTCGACCGAGTCGAGCCATCTGACCTTAATCGGCAATACTATTTCATGGAACAGGTTGGAAAACCCAAAGTTGAAGCCCTGCTCGAAAACCTAAAAAGAATTAGCACTTATTCTCAGTATCAGATGCATAATATCAAAATCGAGCCTAGCCATGTTGCACCAATTTTCGGGACTGCCGATATCCTGGTCGAAGCCTTTGATAAAGCTGAAACGAAACAAATGCTCGTCAATACCTGGCTTTCTCTTTTTCCTCAAAAGCCAATCATCATTGCCTCAGGAGTTGCAGGCATAGGTAAGAACGAGAAACTCCACGCCAGGAAAGTGGGGAATCTCTATATTTGCGGTGACGAAGAAACGGAATGCGAAGAATGTATCTCTCCTATGGCGCCGAGAGTGGCCATCGTCGCTAATATGCAGGCCAACTTGGCTCTGGAATTATTGGTCAGAATGAAGACCAAAAAATCAAAGACACGATCACAACTGAATGGCGAGTATGAATTTGGGACTTAAACATCGCGCTGCGTCCATTCTCCATCGATGAAGCGCCACATCCTGCCCGTGGGATTTTTGTCTTGCAGCTCTTCAGGAAGGCGGTGCGGGCGGACATTATCATAACAGTGAAGTGCCGTAAATCGGAGGAGAGAAGCGGGGATCCCGACGGAAGTAAAGCCTGGATGGCCTGTCGCCGGATAAGGTCCGCCGTGGTTCATAGCCGGGGAGACGGCAACACCCGTCGGCATTTTATCGTTGAGAAGACGGCCTACCTTCAAGCGGAGAATCGGTTCAATCTTGTTATAGAGGTCATCATCTCGATTTTGGCTGTCGCTGTAAAGGGTCCCGGTGAGATTCCCTTCAAGAGATTCGACAATCTTAAGCATTTGTTCGTTGTCCTGGGCAAAGACAAAGAGAGAGGCACTTCCAAATGCCTCGACCTGCAGTTCTTGGGGATGCTCCAAGAACCCTTCTCCAGAAACGCGAAGGAGAGTATTTGCTAAGCTATATCCAGGTCCGCCGGACTCTTTATTCCCCGTGACGATTTCTGCTCCGTGGAGGGCCATTCTGGCCACAGCTTCGCGCAGCTTGTCCAATGTGTTTTGACCCAGCAGAATACCTCCAGGAGTCTGCCTGAAAAGCTTAAGAGTGTAATCGAAGAATACCTCGCTCTGTGGACCCTGTCTTAAAATCACCAGGCCAGGCTTCGTGCAAAACTGGCCCGACCCCATAGTGCAGGATGTGAAAAACTCTCTGGCAATCTGCTCCGGGCGCTCTTCGAGGGAGAACGGGAGGAGAATCACCGGATTCGAACTCGACATCTCTAAATAGACAGGCTTACCCGCTTCATCGGCGGCTTTTTTGAGCCGCAAGCCCGATGAACGGCTCCCCGTGAAAGCTGTTGCACCAACCAGCGAATGAGCTGCCAGCTTAAGGCCGTCTTCAGGCTCGAAGTGATAGAGGAGATGGACGATTCCTCGAGGCAGGTTGTTTTCTGTGAGGGTTTCTAAGGCCATTTCAGCAAAGATTTTTGTTGTCCCTGGATGTCCTGGATTAGCTTTGGCGATCACCGGATTTCCCGAAGCCACCGCTGCAGCAAAATCACCTCCCGCCACTGAATTAAACGCAAAAGGAAAATTGTTAGGACCAAAAATCACGACCGGGCCGCCGAGTGGTCCGTGTTTAGAACGGATGTTATTCTTCGTATCAATCGCCGCACGGCACCAGGAGCGGTCGCGGCAGGCTGCAGCAGCCTGCCGCAACTGATTGGTCGTCCTGGGGAGCTCTATGGAACCGAGTCTGGGTTCCTCAGGCAGAGCTGTTTCGAGAGAGGCAATTTGGATCAAGGCTTCTCTGTACTTTTCGATTTTATTCGCATAGGATTCTAAAAAATCAGCGATGGCTTCTGGCCGAATGGAGCGGAGCTCGGAGCTCGCTCGGCGCGAAGCCTGAAGGGCGCTTTCAATATCGGCGAAACTCGAGGTTGGGTAAATCTCCTTGAGAGGCTCTTTGGTGGCCGGATTTGTAGCTTTAAAAGACCCGACCGGAAATCGCGCCTTTTGCCAGACGCCGTCGATAAGCACGGGTTGAATTTGCATGGAATTCCTCCGCTAACTTTTTTGAAAATTGTCGCTAAGCCCATTTCGTATTGTCAATAAATGGGTGAAATGTTTTCGACCAGAATCTCTTCCCTCTGTTTATAGAGGGCTTAAAAAAGAGAGGAGTGACCATCTCGCATAAAAGGCTATCTTCCATTTTGTGTAGATTGAAAGGCTGAGATCCACGGAAATGCCGTCGCTCCCTTCAGATTTTTCACGCCATTCCCTCTCCGCCCTTCTCGGCGGCTGCGTAGGGCTTGGGCCATATGCTCGGAGGCACGCGAATTTGCCCCGGCGAGGCAAATTCGCTCACGTCCTCGCCTCGCTCTCCTCTCGTTTCACTCGAGGGCCCTTGCCCGCTCGGCTCCGGATGTCCTCCTTCACACATGGCCCTTCGCCCAAGCTATAAAGGAAGCTCAGACATGCTCGCCGCCCAAGGGGTTCCCTCGAAAGGCGGTTCGGGAAGGCTAAATCTTCAAGGTCGCTCCTCCCATTCCCGTGAATCTCACCCACACAATCTTGAAGAGAATCGCATAAAATAACTTCTGGAAATTAGAAGGGGACTATTACCCGCCCGAGTAGATGGGGGAGATGGCAATTCTGTCCCCGTCTTCGAGCTCCTCGTCTAAGGCGATGGCTTTTCCGTTGCGAGTTATGATTTTCGGTCTCCGTTCTTGGATCTTGACAAGAGAAAGGAGCTGGCTGGCTGTGATCGACTTTTCGAGCTCGAGCTCTTTTTCACTGAACCCCGCTTCATAGATGAGGGGGCCAATCATTTTGACTTTGATTTTCATCTCTTCTCGTTTACCCCAAAAATAAATATTTATCAGAGCGCTAATCGAGCTTGGTGTATTTCTCGACCTTTGCGGCTTCTTTGGCTAGACCTAATCTGAGGGCTGTTTTCTTTGTAGGTATGCCTCGCTTATCCCACCCCCGGATTTCATAGAAAGAATCGAGCAGCTCCTCGAACTTATCCCATTCAAGGATCTTGCCCGCGATCGGGCCTTCTTTGTCAGCATTGGAGGGGTCGAACCAAACTTTCGGGGGATAATCTCTTGTCCTGTCCCAATTGGGGAATTCCCGGACCCAGAAGAATTTCATCAGGGCATAAATCCTGTCGCTGACTTTAAAAAAGTCATCAAGAGTCCACTTCATCCCTGTGATTTTGTTGAAGTAGTCAGCATAATGCTGAAGATCCCAGCCCAGCTCAATCCAGGGGAAGCGGCAGGCGACAATGAATTCGAATATTCCGCCGCGGATTCTCTGCAGTTCGATGACTTTTTGTGCTTTTTCCCGTCCGTAGGATTCCCGCGAGGTTTGCGTGATTTCAAACATGATCACCCAGGATTCTTTGTGATGAGCTCCGATCGGGCTTGTGGCGAAAGCCAGGGCCATGCCGGGGATGAACTTGCAGTTGTAAGCCGAAATTTCAAGCCCCTTAACGTGCATAGCGTAGTCCATCGAATTCCTGCCGATTTTTTGAGCCATTCTCATCGTTCCCCCGGCCAAAAAGTCACCCACTCCTTCCCGGTAGGCTGTCATCCGTAAGAGCTCTTTGGCTCGTTCTGCGTCTCCGAATTTGAAATCTCCTTCGACAGAACCACGGTCGATAGCATCGGCATAGAAGCCCAAAACACCTCCGGCCGATATCGTATCCAGACCATAATCATCGCAAAGATAGTTCAGGGACCCGACCTGGGGCAAATCAAAAATTTCGAGGTTGCTTCCGAGCATGCCGATGTTCTCATAATCCAGCTCGGATTCGCGGCCTTCATGGTCGTGAATGGTTATTCCACAGCGCATGGTGCAATTCGGACAACCATAGGTAGCGACGCGGGCGTTGTTGAGACGTTCACCGTCAATTTTCCAGGCATCGGGATGAGAGGTCTTCCTCATATTTCTCACCGGCAGAGCTGCAACTTCATTACACCAAGAAAGCACTCCTGTTGTTCCCTGGATTGACCATCCGGTCTTTTTATCGATCTCCCCGACTTTTTTCAAGTCTCCCGCACCCAGCTCTTTCATTCCTGCAGGGTCTGCCATCGGGATGTCCTTTGTCCCTTTGACGACGATAGCTTTGAGGTTCTTTGAACCCATGACCGCACCGATTCCCGGACGGCCTCCAGACCGCCCTTCCATGCTCCGGATCACCGCATAGAGGACTTTATTCTCACCGCCCTGACCGATGGTGAGGATTCCCGCGGCCTTCCCGTACTTTTTATAAAGCCAGTCCATCGTATCATAAGTGCCTTTTCCCCAGATTTCGTTAGCTGGCAGGATTTCCACCTTATCGTTGACGATATTGAGATAGATGGGCGAGTCGGCTTTTCCTTCAATAATCATGGCATCATAACCTGCTTTTCGGAGCTCGACCGTGACTCTTGTCCCCAGGTTTCCGTCTCCATAGCCCCCGGTGAGTGGCGATTTGGCAGCGACAACAGTTTTGCCGGTATTCGGGGCAGGAATTCCAGCGATCGGCCCCAAAGCAATGACAAGTTTGTTCTCCGGGTCTAAGGCATCAATCTCGGGCTTGAGTTCGTCCCAAAGGATTTTGAGCGCAAATCCTCGCCCTCCAATCCATGTCTTGGCAAATTTTTCAGTAAACGATTCTTTTTTTACGGATTTTGTGGATAAGTTTATTCTTAAAAAATTGCCTGTCCAGCCATTCATTGGTGGAGTCTCCCGTGATAAATTTTTTAGATAATTTGAGACCTATCGGATAACACAGCAAGATTTTTAAGTCAAGAGAAAGGCCTTTGATTTTTTCCGTTCATCTTAAGAACTCCTGAGGGCTTTTTTTCGTATTATAGATTTGATAGAATCGCAAAGAGCCTTAAGGTTGTTTAAGGAGAATAAAAATGGCTAAAAAGCTTTGCCGATCGTTTGGCCGGAAAATGCTCGGGGGAGTGTGCGGCGGCCTGGCGGAGTATTTTGACCTCGATGTCTCCCTTGTCAGGCTGATCTTTGTCGGCCTTGCCCTCGTCACAGCCCTTGTCCCGATGTTGATCTTTTACATCATCGCCTGGATCATTATTCCTGTCGAACCGATCGCAGAAAAAAAAGAATGATTCATTGACTAATCCGTGCTTATCAGATATGAAATAAGCATCCGCCTGTTTCAGGCTGCGGCAGATGAAAAAAGGAGAAATTCCTTTCCGCCATTTGGCCATCGAGGGCGTGCCGAAGTCTCAGAAAACCAAATTGACGCAGATCTTAGCTCAATTGATCGGAGGAAAGGTTGTCCTTGACAGACCCGAGAATCCCTACCTCAAGGATTTTTACGACGAGAAGGAAGGGGCGTCCTTTCTCGCTCAGCTTGTTTTCCTGGTCAACCGCTACCATCAGCAGCTCCGGCTTTCCCAGAGAGAATTGTTTGAGGAAAGAGTGATCTGTGATTATCTCTTCGAGAAAGACAAAATCTACGCTTATCAGACTCTCAGCGATGATGAGCTTGTCGTCTATGAACGGATTTATGGCATCCTGGCGGAGAGGATCCCGCGGCCGGATGCGGTCGTCTATCTCCAAATCTCTCTTCCCACCCTGCTCAAGAGAATTGCCGAGGATGGGAGTGAGGTGGAAAAAAACATCTCCGAGAAATACCTGGGAGACCTCGTTGAGGCTTTTGACTATTTCTTCTTCAATTATCAGGCCGCGCCTCTGCTCGTGGTCAAGGCGGATGAGCTCGACCTGACCCATGAAGAGGAAATCATGGACATTGTCAACCAGGTCAGTGAGATGAAAAAAGGGCCCCTCTATTATGTTCCGCAAAGCTATGCTCATAAGGACGCCCGTAAAAAATAAATAGTTTTAAAATAAGACTTTACCTCAATCTCGCGGCTAAAGGCGAGATGGGGAGAAAGGATTGATCATGTCAGAAAACCAAATTTTTCCCGTAACCATCCCTTTTTTGCAGGCCAAAAAAACTCGGCAAGAAAAGATCGTGGCCCTCACCGCCTACGATTTTCCCGTGGCCAAGATTGTTGATGAGGTTGGGGTGGACCTCATCCTCGTCGGCGATTCTCTGGGGATGGTCGTTTTAGGCTATCCCAACACCATTCCCGTGACTATGGACGAGATGATCCATCACACCAAGGCCGTCACGAGGGCCACGCGGCGCGCCCTGGTCATCGGCGATATGCCTTATTTTTCGTTCCATCTGTCGGCTGAGGATTCCATCGCTAACGCCTCCCGGTTTCTCAAAGAGGCCGGGGCAAAGGGTGTCAAGATCGAAGGGGCCTCCAAAAAAAGATTGAAGCTTACAGAGGCCATGGTCGAAGCGGAGATCCCGGTCATGGGGCATGTCGGGCTCACGCCGCAGTCCGTTCATCATTTGGGGCAATTCAAGGTCAGGGGAGGGGAATCGACGGAGGCAAAAAAAATTATAGACGATGCCCAGAATGTAGAAAAGGCAGGTGCTTTTGCCGTTATCCTGGAATGCATCCCTGAGGACTTGGCTAAGGATATTACGGAAAAATTGAGAGTTCCGACCATCGGCATTGGGGCCGGCCCTCACTGCGATGGCCAGATTCTTGTCTTTCATGACTTGGTTGGACTGTCCAACGGGTATAACCCGAAGTTTGTTAAAAAATATGCCGACCTCCAAACGGTCATCACTCAGGCGGTCAAGAAATACAGCGAAGAGGTGAGACAAGGGATTTTTCCTGACGAAATGCATTCCTACCATCGGAAGGAGAAGGCTCGAAAATGATCGTAGTGAAAAAGATTACCGAAATGAAGGCTGCGGTCAAAAAAGCAAAGGCGTGGAATCGAACCATTGGCTTTGTCCCGACCATGGGATTTCTCCATGAAGGCCACCTGAGCCTGGTGAGGGGAAGCCGGAAAAGCGCGGATGTGACCATAGTCAGTATCTTTGTCAACCCGCTCCAGTTCGGGCCAAAAGAAGATTTCAAACAGTATCCCCGGGACGTCGAAAGAGATTCACAGCTTCTGGAAAGGGAAAGGGTCGATTATCTTTTCATTCCGGATGAGCGCGAGATGTATCCGGAAGGATACAAAACGACCGTCGAGGTCGCCGAGCTCCAGGATAAACTCTGCGGCCGCTCGAGGCCAGGCCACTTCAAAGGAGTCTCCACGGTTGTTCTCAAGCTGTTTAACATAGTCCAGCCGGACCTGGCTTTCTTCGGGCAGAAAGACGCCCAGCAGGCCATCATCCTGCAAAAGATGGTTGAAGACTTGAACCTAAATGTGGGAATAAGAGTCCTGCCGATCGTCCGCGATCGAGACGGGTTAGCCTTGAGTTCACGCAATACTTACCTCGATGAGAAAGAACGCCGAGCCGCGCTTGTTTTGATAAAGAGCCTGAAAGAAGCCAACTTGATGTTCGAGAAGGGCGAGCGAAAGGCCGCAGCTATCTGCGACCGGATGAAAAACATTATTATGCAGGAGCCGCTGGCCAGGATAGATTATGTTGAAATTGTCGACCTCGAAGAGCTCAACCCTGTCAACTCGATTGACCAGGATGTGCTCTTGGCAGAGGCGGTCTATATAGGCAAGACCAGGCTGATTGATAATATAATCCTCGAAGCGAAGGTGAACTGAAATGAAACGAATCATGCTTAAGGCCAAAATTCATCATGCCCGCGTCACCGAGACGAACCTCGATTATGAGGGCAGCCTCTCTCTGGACGAGAATTTGATGAAAGCAGCGGATATGCTCCCTTATGAGAAAGTCTATGTCTATAATGTTTCCAACGGGGAGAGGTTTTCGACGTATCTTATCAGGGGGGAGCAAGGCTCGGGGAAGGTTGGTGTTTACGGCGCCGCCGCCCACAGATCCGGAGTCGGAGACAAGCTCATCATTGTCTCCTATGTGGTCCTTGATGAAGAAGAGACAGATTTCTTTATGCCCAAGATATTGATCCTCGGAGATGGCAACAAGATCCTCGGGATCAAATAGGAGCATATCCAAAGTGGCCTCGCTCCCATTATCGAATGGGGAGCGAGGAAAATCAGGTCCGACTCATCCTGTCATTGCGGGCGACAGCGAAGCAATCTCATGGAGCAAGGATGAGATGGCTTCGTCGCAAGGCTCCTCGCAACGTCCGCTCAGTCTTCGACGGGCTTCCTCACCTGAAGGAGATAGAAGATGCTTTCTCTGCTAAAGCCATGGAGTTTGAGCATGTGTAGCGGCCGGATCTTCGATTATGCCCCGCAAGGTCAATCCTTCCATGTCAGCGCTGCCGGGAATATGCCGAGAAAACGATGGGGCTTGTCACAGCGCTTTCTCCCCGGATTGGCTATGCCCTCGCTTCAGAGATTGCCAGAGAAGCCGTCGCCCAGAATAAAACACTGGGAGAAATTATCGAAAAAAAAGGATTCTTCCGCGGAAAGAACTGGATGAAATCTTTAACGCTTCAAAAAATCCGGGTTTTCAAGCCGCGCGACGAGGTCGTTCATAAACCTTGCCGCCTCCGCTCTCCTTTGAGGGGGCCATATTTTTCGATATTGGGTTCTTCACCAATGGACGAAAGACTGGCAACGGAAAAATGACTAGGGTCTTACCGAGAACTGGATCTTCAGGACGCCGCGCTCCTCCATGGGAAAAAACCGGCTCGTCGGGTCCCATCGCCTCTCCCAATTTTTGTTGTAGACGATGAAAATCTCGTTTCCAGGAGAGATCTGCCAGCGGAGGCGGGCGCTCCAGCCCAGCTGCCTGGAGATGTCGTCGTACTGGATATAGTTCATGAGGCCGAAGTCGGGCGAAAGGAAGATGTCGGCTTTGACCTGATAGACATTCTCGCTAAAACGGCCCTGCGGGAGCCTGCCCCGGACGAGGTTGGTGTCCAGCGCCAGGTTCGCGTAGCCTTTGTATTTCAGCGCCAGCCCTATCTTCAAGTCGTCGTAATGGCCCGAATAGAACCCCCCGAAGTTGTAGTTCATGTCGAAGGCGACCGGCCGGTGGGTCGCGCTGCTAAAATCGAGGCGAGAGTTCGTGAAATCATAGGACCCGGCGGGCAGGATGACGCCTTTGGCGACCTCGAAGTCATACGGCAGGACATCGCGGTTGAGGACAATTTCCAATCCAATGTGCTCCCCGCTTTCTGTCCTCAGACTGAGGGGCGAGGCGGTGAGCCTGCTCGTCTCGAGCCTTCCTGAGAGGTCCCAGTAAAAGTCGCCGCTCGCCTCGAAGAAGAATTGCCGGACGAGCTTGCCGAGGAAGCCCTGTTCCGGCCTTGGCTGATAGGCTAACTTGGCATAGAAAGTCTGGATGCCATGTCGCATCATGTAGCCGAGCCCGGGATCCAGGGACTCTCCATAGTAAGCGTAAGTGGTCTGGATGTCCCAGAGGTCGTTGGGGTAGTTGGCCCTGAAGCCGAAGCCGTGGTGACGGCCCTGCTTCTTTTCGTTCCAGTTGTAAGCCATCCAGGCGGCGACCATGAGGTTCTTGTCCCCTGTGAATTTGGATGTCGAGTAGTTGAAGTCCACGCCGGCCAGAGAGTTCTTCTCGCCCGTCGGGCTGCCGTTGGTGAAGATCCAGCCCACTTTGCTCTCGGAAAAGATGTCCTGAGTCATACGGGCAGCGAAGAAGTTACGGCCCGGGAGATCCCCGAATTTGTCGGTCTGGACGTCCAGGACGGCCAGGTTCGTCCTGTCGATCTTGCCGTAAAGCTTGTTGCCGAAGATGACCGGGACCTGCTTGCCTTCGTAGAGTCCGATCGATCGGCTAATGAAGGGAATGAAGCTTATGCTCGAACTGAAGCTAAAGATCTCCGAGCCCTCCAGGAAGAACATCCTTTTTTCTGGGAAAAACAGGGGGAACCGGGTCAGGTTGATGCGGCGTTCATCGACTTCAGTCTCGGCGAAGTCCATGTTGTAGCTGAAGGCGCCAACGAAATTGGGTGTGAAGTTCTTGTAGATGTCGAAACCGCCGTTCAGCTTCGAGACATAGCCCTCGGGCTCAAGGCGGTTATTCTGGGTGCTGGCGAGGCCGTAGGGCCGAAAAGTGATCCCCTTTCCCTGCTTGACGCCCTCGATCCCCTCTAGCCCGGCCGCTTCCATTGGGTTGTTGAAGATACTGTCTCTGTTCGTCCCGGACAGCCGGATGGTCTCCTGCTTGCGAGCGATAGTGCGTTCGACGTTGATGCCCCAGACGGTGAGCCCGGGCTTGAACGAGACGGTCTTGAAGGGGACCCTGAGCTCCGCGCTCCAGCCGTTCTCGAGGATCCGGCTCTTGGCCTCCCAGATGCCGTCCCAGTTGAGGCTGGCGTTCCCGCCTGAGGTCAGCCCCTCGCCACGGGCGCCGCGGGGGTTGACGAAGAAGATGTAGGCGGTCCGCTTGTCCTGGAAGGGATCGAGCAGGACACGCAAGATATCGTCGCTCGGGCCTTGGGGAGGGCCCCAGAACCCCATGCCGTGCTGTTCGCCTCCGGCGTCATGGGCCATGGAGTTGGCCGCGATTCGACGGGGCTCGCTGTCGTAGCAGAAGACGCCGATGTAGAGGTTTGTATCATCGTACAGGATCCTCAGTTCGGTCTTCTCCGTGGGGTCCTGGTTGGGCTGCGGCTCCACCATGCGGAAATTGGTGAACGGCACGGCCAAACCCCAGGCCGGGTCGGAAAGGCTCCCATCGATCTTAGGCCCCTGAGCGACGCGGGCGGCCTTGAGCGTTTCGGCGGGGGACAGCGATGTCCAGGTTAAGAGACCGGTCAGGCCTAAAAAAAAGAGGCGGCGCAATTTCTTGGTCATCAGAAGTTCCTTCTCTAATCAGAGCCTTTTATTTCTTCCCAAGAGTTTTCAAGCGCTCCATGGACCCATAAAGAGCTATTAGCTTTTTAAATTCTTTTTTGTCATAAAAACAACAATTCCCTTCTCCAAAAGCCTTCGCGACTTCGATACAAAAGCGGACGGCCATTTCGATATCAAGAGGGTAATTAGCGCCGGTGGAACACCCGGGAACAGCAACCTCGGCTGTGATGGCCACTCCCACTACAGGAGCACGAGTCGCAGTCGCCGACTGCATGATGCTGTTAAGATGATAAACATCGTTGCCGTAAGGAGTAATATCCTGTGTTGTGATCGGAAAGACAACCGGCAATCTGCCAGTCACGATTTGCATAATATCGAGCAAATCCTCGCTCACTCTTAAAATGTAGCCATCCCTGACCGTTGGCGAGATGGCAAAACCCCTGCAGTTGATGATCCGGTTTCCTTTTGTCGTATCGATGGAAAGAATGGCTTCCATCGCAGGGTCGACCTCAAACTTATTCATTACGGCAATCGAAACCGGGGCATCCATAAAGGGAACAGGCTCATGGGGGATGATGGGAGAACAAGGCGAAAGGTGAGTGGCGATAATCACATCTCCTTTGAGGATATCACCACGGCTGCGCATCTCTGTGAATTTCAATGCAGCGGCCAAAGCCGTGATCGCGCCGTCGGCATCTGAAACGAGACCGATTTTATGCGGCCGGGCGCCAATCCCTCCAAGGCGTCCGATGATGCCGAGCGTTGGCGCAGGTCTACGCTTTGACTCCCCCTCCTTTCCTTTGAGGCGAATCTTGACGAACTGGGTATGGCCTTTTTCACCTTTGACTTTTTTTGATTCAAACTCGGAAGCATCCAGCCCCCTCTGGATGAATATTTTTTTTAACTCAGCTATATCGATCGAAGGCCTCTCCAAAAAATCATAAATTTCAATAACTTGCTTTAATGCCATTTCACCACTCCTCTTTTTTTTCGTTTGATGGATCAAACCGCTACATTAAATCTTTAATAAATCGGGCCAGAACTGTCCTGGGCAAGAGCACAGGCTTGCCTGTCGCCTCGGCGATTTTTTCTTTTATACTAAATGAATAGCCGATGCAGTCGAGGACAATTAAATCCACATTTTCGCATTTCATTCTCTCAATCGCCTTATCGGCCTTAGAAGTTTCTTGATATGGATTCAAGGCCTCGACAACAACCCGAAGCCCAGTTTTTCCCCATTTTTCCCTGACTTCTTTTTTCTGTTCGGGCAAAGGGCAAAAAACTCCGATTTTTCCTTTTTTCAGGACCGAGGCAGCCGCGTGAAAAAGTATTTTGGAAGGCATGAGGAGAAGCCCGCGAGATTCAAGCTCCGGAAACTCATCCGTGCAGAGAAGGCCTATGATGCTGAGACCTGACTCTTCGAGTTCAACAATTCGTTTCTGGAGGAGGAAGATGATTTTCTCTTTCCCGACAATAGCCGATGTTCCATTCCTGAGCCTTGTAATCAACGGAAAATCCTTCTTCTCCGGCCTTAACCCTTCAATCTCGTTTCGAGTAAGTCCGTCGAGCGCGCCTTTTTGCATAATCTCAATTCCGATACCCAGGATGTCAGCAATCTCTCCAACGACATCATTTCTTGGAGACTGACCGATAGTGACCAAGCCCACTTTTTCCCTCATTTTTTACCGCCTGAATCTCAAAATCTCTTTGCCGGTGGCCTTCTCGACCTGCCTCAAAATCTCGACGTCCCGCACCCCTGCGCCGAGGAGAAGCTTCTCCGCCGGGACAGTCATAACATAAATTTCGTCTCCATCTTTAATCTGAGCGCTGATGAGCGGCATCGACGTCTCGAGATCGAAAGTCATTATTATATCAGGAAAAGTCGCAATGCGCCTTCCTTCGGCTTCCAAGGTCACGTATTCATTCCAGAAGGTAAGTGTATAGGCTCTCTGGCCTTCCTTGATCAGGATTTCACCGATGTCGAGGCCGCTCACAGTCTTGAGCTCGAGTCTTTCAACCCGTCCCATGGCGAGGAAGTTCCCGTCCAAGCCCTTGAGAATTTCCTCTACGGCTTTCCGAGCGCCGAGATTTTTATTCGCAAGCAGAGTTTTTCCAATCCTCAAAGCCATGGCTACAGCGCCAGGTGCTCCGTTCTCTCTGACATAAGAGGCTGCCACAGGATTTCGCGCGACGGCCACACCCCCCCCGACCTTGACAGCCGCATCTCTGACTAACCGTGCGGCCTCAGCAAGCGGCGCCTTAAAAAAGGCCTCGACCCGGTTTCCCTTCTCAAGGCTTCCGCCAACGGCCGTCTGAAGAGAAACAAAGTCCTCAGCGAGATGAAGTCCCATCGAACCCATAACCCCCAAAGGATGAGCCCGGCCGTTGCAGGGCGCGTCAATGACAGGTATCTTGAGCGCTGCCGATTGAAACCATCCATTGGCGATAGCCATTCCGCCGATTTCGCTCGAGATGAGACCATCAATTTTCAGCCTCGATTTTTCCACAAAAAGCTCAACCGCCCGGACATAGTCATCCGGCTGAACGATACTTTTCCCCGCTGAGGGGGCGCCGACCGCAGAAACAGTTAACAGGATTGCATCCTCGGGAACTGCTTGAATCGGAAGAATTTCTGAAAATCCTTTTTCTACAGCGAGGCTTCCGAGTTCTCTTCCTTCCTCAATCCAGCCGCCCCCTCCTCCCCCAAGAATCGCGCCACCCAGCACAGCGGCTTCAATGTTTTTTTTGTTGATTTTTATTTTCCGGGGCATTTTTTCCTCTCTTTCTCTGAACCAAAGATTTTCATCCCCGCCCAATAAAGCAGCATGGCCGAAAGGATGCCGTTAAAAGCGAAAATCGAAAAAGGAAAAATGTTCACCCTGAAGGGATGCCCGGCCGTTGTCCAGCCGATGAGAAAGGATAGGGCATACACGGCAAAAGCGACGGGATTCCAGCGTTTGGACGAGTGCAGCCCGCTCTTTCCCGTCGTTCTTCCGCAAAGATAATAATCTGCGACAATAACGCCCCCTATCGGGCCAACAGCGATGCTTAAAAAGCTCAGGAAAAGCTCGAGCCGTGCCAGTATCCCCCAGGCAGCAAGCAGCGAGGCCAAAACTCCGACAATTACCGCCATTTTCCATCTCGTCCACTTAAAGATATTGTTAAAGGCCAGCACAGAGGAATAAAGGTTGCTGTCGTTAGTCGTCCACTGGGCAAAGCTAATCGCGAGAAACCCGACGATTCCGAGCCCGGCGAATTCATGGCTGATGATGATGCGCGGAAGCTGCTCGTGGTAGAGGCCGGTTCTCATGGCCAGCATAGAGCCCACAAGCTGCATGGTTGCGCTTACGCCCATGGAGAGTGTGGCCGCATAGAAAATATCCCGAAAGCGCGGCCGGGCATAGCGGAAGACATCGGCCGAAGTCACAGCGCCGACGATGAATCCTCCGGCGACAATCGAGGCGGCTTCGCCCAGACCCAAGGGATAAGAAGAAGGCTGATGACCTTGAGCAAGCCTTGCAAGTTCCTGAGCGGGCAGAAATTTAAAGCCCATTTTGAGGGTAGCGTAGAGAAAAACAATGATCATGGGCGGAACGGCGCCCCAACTGAGAGCTTTAAGCCCTTTGAACCCGAAAATGGCCGGAATCATCATCAGCAGACCGCCTGCAAAAGCGAGGTAAGAAACAGGAATCGAGGTCTTGGCGAAGGCGACAACTGTCTCGGCAAAAAGCCCGGCCTGCACGCCGAACCAGCCCATGAAGGCGAAGGCCAGGCAAAAAGACATGAGAAGCGCACCCTGCTCGCCGAAAGATCGGCGCGCCAGAAGCGGTGTCGAAAGCCCTTGTTTCGCTCCCATGAGCCCGGTGAGCGTCATCATTCCGATGAGGAGGACCTCACCGAGAAGATAGGCCAGAAAGACGGATTTGATCGATCCGAGTCCCATCCCGATCATCATCCCCCGGAGGAGGGCGCTCAGAACAATCGCAACCCCGATCCAGACCATAGCGATATCGAGCCAGGACTTGCGCTGGTCAGAAGGAACAGGCCTTAGCGAGAAATCGTCCAGGACTTCGATTTTATTTTTGTCCAAGTCTAAATGATTAGGCTGTTTGAAAATGCAGATTTATCCCTGTTTCAGAGCCCAGTCTTTAAGCTTATCGTACGGAACTTCACCGCAAAGCACGTCTTTTGTTTCCGGGTTGAAAAAAGTCGGCGTGCGAAGCTGGCCGCCGCATTTAGGCGCGATATCAGCCCGGTAAGATCTCATCAGGTCGGCATTCTTTTCATTGTGCCAGACCTCGAGCTTCTCAAACTCAACCTTTTCTTCATGCTCCAGCTTATCCACAAGGGGCATCATGGCCTTGCAGTGGGGGCATTCCCGGGCATGAAACATGATCAGTTTGCTCATTTTTTTCTCCTCACAAAGAGCCCGCACCAGCACTCTCCATCCTCTTTGCCTTTGTATGTTTCGTGGCTGATGAAGTTACAGGGGCAGACGAGCTTCAGGTCCTCGGTAAAATCCTTGGTCGACAGCCGGCAAGGGCAATACTTTAGCCCTTGGTTCTGCTCGTTGGCGAACAATCCGTCGAGGAGCATTTCCACTTTTGCCTGATCGGGGCAGACCTGGAATTCATTCTTCTCGGCAAATTTTTCGATGGCCTGGCGGAACTGTTCCCTGGTCATGGAGGTCTTTGTGACACTGGCAATTTTTTCCGCTTCATCAGAGGAAATTTCCACATAGGCATTTTTGACGAGGCAGGTCGGGCAGACCTCAGGGGGTTTAACGCCATAGTGAATGTCGTTGCAGACAAAGCATCGCCAGAATTTTTTCATGAGACTTATGCCTTTTCAGTCGCTTCTTCCACAGTATTTCTATATTTTTTATTGGATAAAGAAATCAATCGATATGATAGTTGGGAGCCTCTTTGGTGATTACGACATCGTGGACGTGGCTTTCAATGAACCCTGCTGAAGTGATTTTGATGAATTTTGCTTTATTCTGGAGCTCTTCGATATTTTTGCATCCGGCATAGCCCATTCCGGCTTTAAGCCCTCCGACCATCATCTGGATGATACGCGAGGCACTTCCTTTATAGGGAACGCGACCTTCAATCCCTTCGGGCACAAGCTTACTCTCGCTCAGCGGAGAATCCTGGAAATATCTATCGCGGCTCCCTTCCTTCATGGCTTCGAGGGACCCCATACCGCGGTAGGTTTTGTAGGAGCGGCCCTGGTAGATCACGACCTCACCCGGCGATTCGTCCGTGCCTGCCAGCAGGTTTCCAAGCATCACCGAGCTAGCTCCGGCGGCGATGGCTTTGGTAACGTCGCCGGAAAATTTGATGCCGCCGTCAGCTATTATCGGAATATCCTTGGCTTTGGCTACTTTGAAAACATCGGCGATGGCTGTAATCTGAGGCACGCCCGCACCGGTGACGACTCTTGTCGTGCAGATGGATCCCGGCCCAACACCCACTTTGACCGCATTCACACCTAATCCGATCAGCTCCTCGGCCGCCTCTGCGGTCCCGACGTTGCCGGCGACAAGCTCTTGCTTAGGGAATTTGGACCTCAACTTCTTGATCGTATCGAGAACTCTCTGGGAATGGCCGTGAGCGGTATCGACAACCAGGACATCCACTTTAGCCTGGATCAGCGCTTCCGCCCTTTCCATGGTATCCTCGCCGACGCCGACCGCCCCGCCGACACGCAGCCGACCGAAAGCGTCCTTGGAGGCATGGGGATACTGGATTCGCTTGAGAATGTCCTTGTAAGTGATCAGCCCCTTCAAGTGGTAGTTTTCATCGACCATGAGAATTTTCTCGATCTTGTGCTTATGGAAGAGCTTTTCCGCTTCTTCAAGGGATGTCCCGAGCGGAACGGTCACCAGCTCCTTAGTCATTACATCTTCGACGGACAGGTTTAAACGGGTTTCAAAACGGATGTCCCGGTTTGTCAGGATCCCCACCAGCTTGTTGTTCTCATCTGTGATCGGGAGGCCGGAAATTTTGTATTTGTGCATCAGCTCGATGGCTTTATAAATTTTTTCCTGGGGTCTAATAGTGATGGGGTCGACGATCATGCCACTCTCATGGCGCTTGACTTTATCTACCTCCTCAGTTTGCGTAGCGATAGGGAGATTCCGATGAACAATCCCGATGCCTCCCTGCTGGGCCAGGGCGATAGCCATTTTGGACTCGCTGACAGTGTCCATGGCGGCGCTAACGATAGGAATCTTTAGCTTGATATTCTGGCTCAGCTTTGTCGTCACATCAACTTCAGCCGGAATGACAGTCGATTTCGCGGGAAGAATCAGGACATCGTCAAAAGCCAGACCTTCCCTTATTTTCGCGTCCAACATATTTCCTCCTTTAGCGGCCTTTTTGCTTTTTTCTTCCCTTGGGGATCAAAGACCTGGCCTGCCTCGCTCGGGGGCCTGGTGAATCTTGAGGTTGCTGATAGTAGAGAGGTTGCTCCCTTCTCTGCGGAAGTTCTTCTTCGACGACGGGTTGGAGCAGGAAGAGGTAGCGGATGGTTTCTTCCTCAATGCGGTCCATCATCGCTTGGAACATGTCGTAGCTTTCTTTCTTGTACTCCACCAGGGGATCCCGCTGTCCGTAGCCGCGGAGCCCGATGCCTTCCTTGAGGTAATCCATCCCCAAAAGATGGTCCTTCCACTGGGAATCGATGACCTGGAGCATGATGATTCTCTCGAACTCCCGCATTCGCGGCGGACTCAGAATCCTCTCCTTTTCCTCGTAATAGCTTTTCAGCGTCCCGACGAGTTTTTCCCGTAGCTCTTCAAAGGTGATGGTTTGCCAGTCGATTTTGAGTTCCTCGATATCCAGGCCGAATTGCGGCGCCAGGGCCCCCCTTAGGGCCTTGACGTCCCATTCTTCTGAGTCTTTGTCCCTATTCGCATAGCTATCGAGGTGCCAGTCGATGAGTGTCTCGATCAGCTCCTGGATATAGGTTTTCATTTCCTTGCCTTCGAGGATCTCTTTCCGCATCTTATAGATCGTCTCGCGTTGCTTATTCATCACATCATCGTATTCCAGGAGATGCTTTCGGATGGTGAAATTCTGGCCCTCGACCTGTCTTTGGGCCCTTTCGATGGCTTTGGTCACCATGCGGTGTTCGATGGGGACACCTTCACCCATGCCGATCCGGGCCATCATGCCCGAAATCCTGTCGCTCCCGAAGATACGCATCAAGTCATCTTCAAGCGAAAGGTAAAAGCGCGAGGAACCGGGATCTCCCTGACGGCCAGCCCTTCCTCGGAGCTGGTTGTCGATCCGGCGCGCCTCATGTCTTTCCGTGCCGCATATGTGAAGGCCACTCAGGGCCACAACCTCTTCGTGTTCTTCCTGGGTGATTTTCATGGTCTCACTGAAGGCTTTCTCCCACTGCTCCTGCGTTGCCTTCAAGGGGTCGATTCCTGCCTTGCGCAAGTTCTCTTTCGCCAGATAATCCGGGTTCCCGCCGAGAAGGATGTCCACGCCTCGGCCAGCCATATTGGTGGCAATAGTCACAGCGCCGATTCTTCCGGCTTGGGCGATGATCTTGGCTTCCATTTCATGATATTTAGCGTTCAAGACAATATGCTTGATGCCTCTCTTGCGCAGGATGGTGCTGATATGTTCGGATTTTTCGATGGAGGTTGTCCCGACCAGGATGGGACGGCCTTTCTGGTTGAGCTCGATGATCTCGTTGACCACAGCTTCCCATTTTTCCTTGGCCGTCCTGTAGACGACATCTGGAAATTCATAGCGAATGAGAGGTTTATTTGTTGGAATTTCAACAACATCTAAGTTATAGATGGCATGGAATTCGGTGGCCTCTGTGGCTGCTGTTCCTGTCATCCCGGCCAATTTTTTGTACATGCGGAAATAATTCTGGAAGGTAATCGAGGCCAGAGTCTGGTATTCTTCCTCGATGCGGACCATTTCCTTGGCTTCCAGAGCCTGGTGTAGCCCGTCGCTGTACCGGCGGCCCGGCATCAATCGGCCGGTAAACTCGTCGACAATGATGACCTTGCCGTCCTTGACCATATAATCCACGTCGCGCTTAAAGAGATAATGGGCCTTGAGGGATTGGTTGATATGGTGGACGAGGTCCATATGGGCCAGGTCATAAAGGTTTGAGACACTAAGGAATTTTTCCGACTCGGCCACGCCGTCATCGAGGATGGAGACCGTCCTGGTCTTTTCATCCACCTGAAAGTGTTTGTCTTTATGGAAGCGCCGGACGAGCTTGTCTATTTTGTAGTAGAGAGAAGTGGATTCCTCGGTCGGGCCGGAGATGATAAGTGGGGTGCGGGCCTCGTCGATAAGAATGCTGTCCACCTCGTCGACGATGGCGTAGTGGTACTCTCTCTGGACGAGGTCGGAAAGACGGAATTTCATGTTGTCCCGCAAGTAGTCGAACCCGAACTCGTTATTTGTCCCGTAGGTGATATCGCAGCGGTAGGCCGCTTTCCGGTCAGCGTCATTCATGTCGTGCTGGATCGTCCCGACCGACAAGCCCAGGGAATTGTATATGGGTCCCATCCATTCAGTGTCTCTTTTGGCCAGGTAATCGTTGACGGTGACGATGTGGACGCCCTTTCCTTCCAGAGCGTTGAGGTAAGCTGGGAGGGTAGCAACCAAGGTTTTTCCTTCGCCTGTCTTCATCTCTGCGATCTTGCCTTGATGGAGGACTATCCCGCCCACGAGCTGGACATCGAAATGGCGCATCCGGACGGTGCGGCGGCTAACTTCACGGACCACGGCGAAACTCTCGATGAGAATGTCATCCAGAGTCGCCCCTTGCCTTAATTTTTCCTTGAATTCAGCCGTTTTAGCCCGGAGTTCATTATCAGAGAGCTTTTGGATGCGGGGTTCCAGTTCGCTGATGGCAGCCGCTAAGGGTTGGAGCCGTTTCAAGTCTCGCTCATTTTTTGTCCCGAAAATTTTATAAATCAGCCACTTAAGCATTTTCTATTTTTTATCAGAAACCCTCTTTCTTGTCAATTTGACAGGTAAGTCCAAATTTTCCGATAGAACTATGTCATCACGAGCGAAGCGAAGCGATCTCAGTGACTTATGGCGAGATCGCCACGCACCCGTTGGGTGCTCGCGATGACAGGGGGCGTTTGTCTAATCGGCAAATTCGGGGTAAGCATCTCTCTTTCCGTGGTCGAGAGGTAGAGCTCCGATAAGGGATTCGCTCCCGGCGAGGACATCTTGCTCGATTCGAGCCTCGTCTTCAAGAGATCATTTCTTCCCGAGGATTTCGTTGGCCAAGGAATTGGCCTGATAGACCTTAAGCAGGGCTTCAATGATTCCTTGGCCGTGGACCATCACGGAACGGGCGATTTCCTCCGTATAGACAAAATTGTTGGGCAGGGACTGGATATTTCCGTCAAAAAGCACGCCGACTACCTCGCCCTTCCTGTTGACGACTGGGGAGCCTGAATTCCCGCCAATAGAGTCTGCCGTTGCGACAAAATTAAGCGGGACATTAAGGTTCAGGGTCTGCTTTTTTTGGATAAAGCTCGGCGGCAGCTCGTAGGGGAATTTGTGGTCGAATTTTTTTGCTTTTTCATAAAGCCCTTGGAAGGTCGTCTGGAAAGGAATCTTTTTTCCATCTTCGACATAGCCATGCACAACTCCGAAGCTCAGCCGTGGTGTGCCCGTTGCATCGGGCGGCACGGAGGTCCCTTTGAGCTTGAAGAGCGCCCGGGCAATCAGAGCGCCGTTTTTGGTCTCGATAGAGCTCACTTCTTTTTCATGCCTAGCTCTTAAACCTCTGGAGATGGGGTCGACAAGGAGGGCTATCTTGATCATCGGGTCCTCGGACTGATAAATATCTTCGATTTTCGCCTGCATGTGCTTTTTCCGGATATCCAGGTCTTTGAGCTTTGTCTTGTTGATCAATTCCTGAGCGACCTCTTGCGGTGAGCGGTCTCCCAGGATCCATCTCACTTCCGGCATGTTGCCCAATTCTTCTTTGAGCTGGGCAAGGGAATCGGCAAGCTTGACGATCTCAAAATCATCGTAGATGGGAGCGGGGGAGAGGAGGCTCCTTTCGAGCGACGCCATGTTGGAATCCCGGAATTCACGGAGGCGTTCAGCATTGGGCTTTTGTTTCTCCGTAGCCAGGCGAACGAGGTTTCTGGCGATGCCAAAATAATTTGTGTTAAACGCAAATCCCCTCTCAAAATAGGCGTAGGGTTTGAAAAATGCGGCGTATTTTTTCTGGGCTTCAGCGATCTCGTCCCAAGCTCTGGCGAATTCCTTCTCCATTGAAGGATCTTTTTTCAGAGCTTCCCTGAAGGCTTGCTCTTCTCCGGCCTTTTTCTCCATCAATTTCTTATCCAAGAGGCCGGATTGATAGCCCGTTTGAGCTTTGAGGCTGTTCTCGATGCCGAAAAGTGTCCGCAGAGCGACTCTGGCTTGCTCAGGTCCCTTGTTGCTGTATTCCTGGAGAAGAGCCCGGCGTCGGATGAAGGTGCCGATGGTGAAGGGATAACTGACATCCCTTAAGAACTCGAGCTGGGAAAAGGTCAAAAGCCTTCCTGTCGAGCCGGGGTTTCCGGAAACAAAAACGAGATCTCCTTCCTTGACTCCCTTGGCTGACCACTTGAGGTAATGGGGCGTCTGGAGGGGTTTGTCGTTTTCATAGACGCGGAAAAAGCAGATATCAAGGTCGTAGCGGGGATAAGTAAAATTGTCCGGGTCGCCGCCAAAGAAGGCTGTGGCATACTCGGGAGCAAACACGAGCCTGACATCCGTATAGACTTTGTATCTGTAAAGATGATAGAGCCCTCCGGCGTAGAGGCCGACGACAGAACATCGCAGTCCTGTCTGCCCAGAACATTCTTTCTCCAGGGAGGCGATGAATCTCTCCCTGGCCTCAGCGGCTGCCGCAGGATCAAGCTCCTGCTTTTCGGCGGCTCGCACACGCTCGGTGACATCTTCTATTTCCTGAAGGACTAGGAATTCCAGGCCGGGGCACTTGAGCTCTTCCTCTTTTGTCCGGGCGTAAAATCCCGTCTTCATCAGGTCCCTCTCTTTCGTGCTCAGATTCTGGATCGCTCCCGAGCCTACATGGTGATTGGTCAGGACAAGGCCGTCAGGCGAAATAAAGGAGGCAGATGCGCCTCCGAGCCGGATGGAAGAAAGCTGAAGGTGATTCAGCCAATCAGAGGTGGCCGTGAAATTGTATTTGGCTTTGAGCAGCTCGGCAGGCGGCATATTAAAAAGCCACAGTCCCTCATCGGGATAGAGGGGGATAAGAATGGCTAAGAGAACGACCCATGAGAATAAACACCGTTTAAGCTTGTTCATGTGGCCTCCTCGAAGAAAAAATGGATCATCATGTTAGCACATTCCTCGAGTCATTGCGAGACCTCTTGGCCGTGGCAATCCGACGAAGTCGTCGCGAGACATCGAAGATGTCGTGGCGATCTCATCATAGTTCTTTAGGGATCGCCACGTCACTTCGTTCCTCGTCATAACGGTCGAGATATTGATTTTCTCACTGATTTTTGCTATTATCGCTCTGATGATATTGAGAATCATTCGCAACTAAAGATTAAAGGAAGAGACAGAGATCATGATGAGTTTGGTCCAGGCGCCCCGAGGCCGGCAGCTTAAGATCGTGTCCATCCGCGGAGGAGAGGGAGCGCGCCGCAGGCTGTTCGCCTTGGGCTTCCATAAAAATGATCTTATTGAGGTGAATGCCCAGGGAATTTTCCGAGGGCCTCTCCTTGTCCAGAACTTGAGTTCAGATATCAGCGTTGCACTAGGCCATGGAATTGCCCAAAAGATCCAGGTGGAAGTATTGTCTGATGAATAATCCTTTCCCCAGTGTTGTCTTTATCGGGCAACCCAACTGTGGAAAGAGCACTCTCTTTAATGCCCTGGCTGGTCATAAAGCCGATACATCCAATTTCCCCGGCACGACAGTCAAGCATACCCACAGCAGAGTGAACATCGAGGGCCGTCTGCTCAACATCATCGATTTGCCAGGGACATATTCCCTTAACCCTTCGGAGCCCGCTGAGAAAGTCGTCCTGACCCATCTTTTTCAGGAAAAACCTGACCTCATCGTTAACGTGGTTGATGCTTCCATCCTGGGGAGGAGCCTCGAGCTGACTCTTGAGCTCCTCGAGCTTGAATACCCGATGATTTTGGCCTTGAACATGGTTGACCTCGCTGAGAAAAAGGGGGTGAAGGTTGATCCTGCGAAGCTCGAGAAGAGACTCGGCGTCAAGGTTATTCCGACTATCGCTTCGCACGGCTGGGGGATCAAGGACCTTCTGGAGGCTGCCTTCCAACGCCTGGAGAAAAGCTGCCCTGTATCCTCGCCTCGCTGGTCGCAGGATGTGGAGGACGAAGTCGAACACTTGGCGAAAAAAATTTCTCCCAATTTCTCCATTGTTGCGAACAGAAGGTTTACAGCCGTCAAGCTGATCGAAGCGAACCAGACATTTTGCTGTGAAGTCATAGAGGAGATAAACCCTTTTCTCAAAAAAGACCTCGACTGGGCTAAAAAAAATATCGAGGGAAAACGCCGTGCTCCGGCCTATGAAGTGATCGCTGCCGAGCGCCACCACCTGGCCCTCAAGATTTCTGAGCAGAGCAGCCGCGTCGAAAGAGGAAGGCATTTAACCTGGGACAAGCGTCTGGATGACATCCTGATGCACCCTGTTCTCGGATATCCCCTTTTAGCAGCTATATTTCTGGCCCTTTTTTTTCTCATTTTCAAAATAGGGAACCCTCTGGAAAGAATTCTTCTTCGGCCTTTGGGCAGCGTGAGGAGCTTTTTCTCGGGGCTTTTGGGTTCCGGCCTGTTATTTCATCTAACGGATGGCCTTCTCCAGGGAATAGGAGGAGGCATTGCCATTGTTTTGCCCTATTTTCTTCCGCTTCTTTTTTTCATGGCTTTTTTAGAGGACTTGGGCTATCTGGCACGGGCAGGCTTCCTCCTCGATACCTTTATGCACCGTATCGGTCTGCACGGAAAATCCGTGTCCCCGTTTATACTCGGGTTTGGCTGTAATGTTCCCGCCATCATGTCCACGCGGATTCTGGAATCCCAGAGAGACCGAATCATCACCTCCCTCTTGATTCCTTTCATTCCGTGTTCGGCCCGGACGACGATTATCCTTGCTCTCATCGGTTTTTATCTAGGCCCCATGTGGGCGCTTGGATTCTATGTTTTTAACATTCTTATTGTGGCGGGGATCGGCCGGGTTTTAACCTTCTTCTTTAAAGCTCCTTCGCCAGGACTCATCCTGGAAATTCCCACGCTCAAACGACCTTCTCTGAAGAATATGCTAAATAAAACGTATTTTCAGCTCAAATCATTCTTGAAATTCGCCTGGCCGATCCTTATCGGCGGAAGCGTGGTCTTGAGCTTGCTTCAATTTTTATCCCTGGATAAAATCTTCAACGCAGTTCTTTCGCCTCTTGTCGTTCAGGGCCTTGGGCTCCCTCAAGGGTTGGGAGTTACTCTCGTTTTTGGATTTTTGAGAAAAGAGCTTTCGCTTCTGATGATGCTCCAGGCGCTGCAGGTTGATTATAAAAATCTGCTGACCGTCATTTCGCGGGAACAGATAGCTGTCTTTACAGTCTTTGTCAGCTTTTTCATTCCTTGTCTTTCCACTTTTGCCGTTCTCTGGAAGGAAATGGGGAGAAAAGTGGCTTTCCTCTCAGCGGGTTTGAGTATAATGGCAGCTTTAATCGCCAGTTTTATTGTGAGATTTATATTTTTTTATTGATTTTCATTTTCACACACATATCTGGGCCAGCTCAGATTTGTCATCAAGCTATTTTTCTAGGATAACCATGGCCATGGCCTGCTCGGCCAAGTGAGAGACAGAGACATGCGCCTTAGCAAAAGTCCACTTTTTTTGGTTTTTAAGCTCCAGACGAGGCTTGCCCGATGGCAAGTTGACCAGCTTTATGTCTTTCCAATGCACTCTTTTTCCTAAGGCTTTGAAAAAAGCCTCTTTGGCGGCAAACCGGGCTGCATAGTTCTGGTATTTGTTTTTCTTTTTCGAACAATAAGCAATTTCCGCAGGGGTGAAGATCTTTTCGAGAAATCGCGGACTTTTCTCAGCGAGCTTTTTTATCCGCTCCACTTCGATGATATCAATCCCGATGCCCGTAATCATTCTTCTCCTCCTTCAATATTCTGGCGATTTTGCCGCCGGCGATGGCCGCCAGTTCCTCGACAGGGGCTTGCTTGATCTCCTCGAGGCTTCGATACCGGGACAGCAAGGCTTTTCTCCTCTTTTCCCCCAAGCCCGTAATTCCGCTGAGCTCTGAAGCAAAGCTCTTTTTTTCCCGGCGCTGCCGGTGGAAGGATATGGCAAACCTGTGGGCCTCATTGCGGATGAATTGCAGGAGTTTCAAGGCAGGGGAGGTGCGGTCCAGTCGAAGGCCCTCTTTTTTCCTGCGGGTGAAGACAATTTCTTCTCTTTTGGCCAGAGAGACAAGCGGCAGGTTGCTCAGTCCCAAAGCGCTGAGAGTTGTTTCTGCGGCATATAGCTGTCCCTTCCCTCCATCAACCAGGACAAGGTCTGGTAGCTTTTTTCCCTCTTCGAGAACCCTGGAGTAACGCCTCTGGATGACTTCTTGCAGGCTGGCGACATCGTTTGGCCCCTCAACACTCTTGATCTTGTATTTTCTATATTCATCCTTTTTGGGCTGGCCATTCTCGAAGACCACAAGTGACCCTACAGATTCGTCTCCTCCTGTGTTGGAGATGTCGAATGCCTCAATCCTCTGAGGTAGCGTTTCCAGGCCGATTAGTCTCGCCAGTTCTTCCAATGAGGGCACTTCCTTCCGCTTCTTCTTCAACAGAATTTCAGCATTCCGGTTTGCCAGCTCGACCAATTTTTTATCTTTGCCTTTTTGAGGAACAGAAACCCTGACTTTTTTGCCTTTATGCGTTGAGAGTTGCTCTCGCAGCTTCCAGATGGAGGAAGGGAGAACAGGTAGCAAGACTCTATCCGGAATGTCTTCGCTTTTTTCATAGAAATCCTTCAGAATAAGGAAGAGAAGCTCTTCAGAGGGAATCTCCTCACTTTCCCGGATTACCATTTCCTCGGCTTCCCTGACTTTCCCTCTTCTCATGAAGAAAACATAAAGGCAAACTTTGTCCTTTTCTCGGGCCAGCCCAAAGATATCAACATTTTCAAGTGATACAGAGATCACCTTGGGCCGCTCCTTAATATGCTCGATGGTGTGGATGAGGTCTCTCCGATGCGCAGCCTGCTCGAAATCCTGGCGCTCCGCCGCCTCGTTCATTTTTTCCTTGAGGATTTTCAGGAGCCGTTCTGTTTTCCCTTCCAAAAAAAGAAGAGCGTTCTCGACATTTTCACGGTATTCCGCTTCTCCGATATATCCGACGCAAGGCCCAGAGCAGAGCTTGAGGTCGTATTCCAGGCAGGGCCTATGACGCCGGCCGGGAATGCTCTCCTCACACGCCCTGATCCTGAAATATTTGTTCAGCAGATGAATGGTTTTGCGGGCTTGGGAAGCCGGGCTGAAGGGGCCAAAATATTTGGCGCCGTCAGGCTCGACTTTTCGCGTCAGAGAAACGCCCGGAAACTTCTCGGCGACCGTCATTTTGAGATAGGGAAAACTCTTGTCGTCTTTGAGCCTGAGGTTGAATTTAGGCTGGTATCTCTGGACGAAATTGTTTTCTAAGAAAGCGGCTTCTCTCTCGGAGCCGGTGAGGATAAAATCGATGTCGGCTGTCTCGGAGATGATGTTGGTGATCTTAAAGTCTGAGGTTGGCTGGAAGTAGGACCTCACTCTGTCCCTCAAGGAGCGCGCTTTCCCGATATAGATGATCTCGCCGTTCTCATTCTTAAAAAAATAGATTCCCGCCTTGTCGGGAAGAATGGCGAGTTTCTCCTTCAGTGCGTCTTTCATTGCATATTAAAACCCGAGTTCCAACTCTCGTTTCTTCAATTTGGCAAGTTCGTCGCGCAAGCGGGCGGCTTTCTCGAACTCCAAGTTTCTGGCAGCCTCTTTCATTAATTTCTCCAGCTCCTCCATCCTCTGTTTCCTTTTCTGAGGTGAAAGATAGATATCCTTCTCTTCGGAAATCCTGGTGTAATCCAGATAATCTCTTTCATAAACACTGGTCAGGACTTCATCTATCCGCTTGGTGATGGATTGAGGCGTGATGTTGTTGTTGCGATTGTATTCCTGCTGGATCTCGCGGCGCCTCGCTGTCTCGGCGATGGCCTTTTTCATGGAGTCGGTGATGATGTCGGCGTATAGGATGGCTTTGCCGGAAACATTCCTGGCTGCCCGGCCGAACGTCTGGATAAGCGACCTGTCTGAGCGGAGAAAGCCTTCTTTGTCAGCGTCCAGAACGGCCACGAGCGACACTTCGGGTAAATCCAGACCTTCCCGGAGAAGATTAATGCCGATGAGGGTATCAAATTTTCCCTTCCTTAAGTCTCTCAGGATATTGACTCTTTCGAGCGTGTCAATCTCCGAATGCAGATAGCGGACGCGCAGGCCGAGTTCATGGTAATGCCGGGTCAAATCTTCGGCCATTCTTTTAGTTAGCGTTGTTACAAGAGTCCGCTCATTTTTTTGAGCTCGGGTCGAAATTTCGCCCATCAGGTCATCGACTTGCCCCTTGACTGGACGCACTTCGAGTTCTGGGTCTGTCAGCCCAGTGGGCCGGATGATCTGTTCGACGACCTTTCGGCCCACTTGGCCCAGCTCATAGGGGCCGGGTGTTGCCGAAACATAGAGGGTTTGACGGGTTCGAGTCTCGAACTCTCTGAAGTTAAGCGGCCGATTATCCAGTGCTGAAGGCAGCCTGAAACCGTGCTCGATCAAAGTCAGCTTCCGGGAGCGGTCGCCATGGTACATGCCGCCGATTTGAGGGACGGTCACATGTGACTCATCGATGATGGTCAAAAAATCTTGAGGAAAATAATCGAGGAGAGTGTATGGGGGGTCGCCGGGCCGGCGCTCGCTGAGGTAGAGGGAATAGTTTTCGATGCCGGGGCAGTAGCCGAATTCCCGCAGCATTTCCAGGTCAAAGAGAGTCCTTTCCTCGATCCTTTCGGCTTCGATGATTTTGCCCTGTTTCTTGAAAAAATCGATCCTTTCTTCGAGCTCTTTCTGGATGCCGGCGATGGCGGAAGTCAAGACATCATGGGGTGTGGAGAAGAAAGTCCTGGGGTGGATGATGATTTCATTAAAAGTATCAATAGTTTTGCCCAGAAGAGGATCAATGGAGGAGATGGCGGCGATTCTGTTTTCCTCGAGCTCGACCCGGTAGGCAAAATCTTCGTAGGAGGGGAAGACATCGATGATATCACCGCGCAGGCGGAACATTCCCCGTTTGAATTCCGCCTCCTGCCGTTCATACTGCATGCTGACGAGGCCTTCGAGGATTTTTTTTCTCGGGATGGCCTGGCCTTTGACCAGGCTGAAGCTCATGGAATAATAGGTCTGAGGAGAGCCGATGCCATAGATGCAGGACACAGAGGCGACGATAATGACATCCCTCCTTTGGAAGAGAGAGTTTGTGGCGCAGAGCCTCATCCGGTCGATCTCGTCGTTGATGGTGGCTTCTTTGGCGATGTAAGTATTGGAGGCAGGGATATAGGCTTCGGGCTGGTAATAATCATAATAGCTGACGAAATACTCGACTGCATTTTGAGGAAAAAAACGGCGGAATTCCTGGTAGAGTTGAGCGGCCAGAGTTTTGTTATGGGAGATGACGAGCGCGGGCTTCTGCACGTTCTCGATGACATTCGCCATAGTGAAGGTTTTTCCTGATCCTGTCACCCCCATAAGGACTTGGTGGGCGTTCCCATTGCTGATGCTTTCGGTGAGAGCTTCGATGGCCCTGACTTGGTCTCCCTTGGGTGCGAACTCAGAATGCAATTCGAATTTCTTCATCGCTCTTATTATAACAGAAGGCGGGCGTTAGCCTATTTTTTATTGAGTATTTTGACGCTTCCCTTGAATTGCGCTCCGTCCTCGATGGAGATGAGGGAAGCAGAGAGGTCGCCCTTCATCCGACCGGTTTTCTCAATGACAATTCTGCCTGAAGCATAAATATTGCCGATGACTTCTCCTCTGACAGTGATATTCCTGACGTGGATTTCTGCCTCTATTTTCCCCTGCTCGGCGATGAGGAGGTCATTCTCCGAGAGGTTTATTTTTCCTTGGCATTGTCCCTGCACCACAAGGTCTTCTTTTCCTGTGATCTCCCCTTGAAAGAGAAAAGTCGGGCCCAGACGAGCGGCCTTCTCCAGATGTTCCAGAGGATGATCCTTTTTATCTTGAGATGTCATTTCTTCTCCCTCTTATACCGGAAAACACCTGAGAGATTATATTTTTGCCTTCTAAGAATGTCAACGCCTTAATTGTCTAAAAAACCCAATTTCGTTAGAATATAAAAATGGAGAAAAAAAATGAAGACAGCTAAGTGTTATCTCTTGTTTTTTTGGGGTTTGTTTTGGACGTTTTCTCTTCTGGCCCAGCAGCCCGAGGAAGCTCAAATATTCCAAACAGATAAAAAAATTGTCATCGATGGAAATCTGGACGAGTGGAGCGCTAGCAAAGAGCTTCCTGTTGATTCAATGCCGGATGGGAAGAAGCTTGCACCCTCTGCGGATCTCAGCGTCACAGCCCGGTTCACATTTGACGCCGAAAATTTTTACGCGGCGGTCAGGGCTGTAGATGACCGGCCTGAATTTCCAGAAAGAGACCGGCGGTCCAGCGATGGATTTTTGCTTACCTTTACTGACCCCTCCAAAGGGAATGAAAGCGATCGTTTCTTGACCTTTGGCTTTTCCATGCGCGGGAAAGAGGAAGTGAAAGTCCTTCTCAATCGCAACGGCGAGTCTTTCCTTCAGAATTCCATCGGCGACGTTCAGTTGAAAATTGTGGTTGATTCCGTCCAGAAGTCAATTATCTATGAAGTTGGCATTCCCTGGAAATATATCCCGGGCTTCAGACCCTTTCTTCAGCAGAAATGGGGAGTCAACCTTATCTATATCGATTACGACGGCGGACAAAGAAAGGTCGTTCAGCTTTTCCCGGATCCAAACTATGACACTGAGTTGTCCAATAAGAGGAAAGCGGTGGTATTTCGCTTTATACCCCATCTTCCCGAAGTGCCTGAATTCCAGGCCCTCCTGGTTGTCAATCATTTCTATGAAGACCAAGAGAAGAAGATCAGCTTGGCCGTCAATTCACCCTCAGCCTTCCAGGACTGGGAGGTGAGATTTATCATCAGCTCTCCAGACGGAAATATGCCGTCGAAGAAAAGCCTTTCTTTCGAAAAGGGGATGAATATCTTAAGCCTTCCGATCGATTCGGAAAACCATCCCTCCGGTCTTTATGATTTAAGCTTAGGCATACTTGATGACAAAGGAGCTCTTAAGTACACAGAGAATGCGCAATTCTTCCAATTGAATAAGAAAGAGTTTGAGGTCTTGGAGTCAAAGGTAGCCGACGTCAAAAAGGGAGACCTGTTTCTCAAGGATGCGATTTTTCGCGAGAGCCTTCCCGCGTTGGAGATCAGGCTGCAGTGGATTAAGCAGCTGATAGAGGATCCGGCTCCCTTCGCTGACCTCGAGTCTCTCCAGCAATGGAATGGAGAGATGAAAGAGCTGTTTAAGATTGTGGACGAAGGGAAGCCAGCTCTCTTTCCCCCCGGAAGGATGGCCCGTTTAGCGTATCGCTCGGAGATCGATAATTCCCTCCAACCCTATTCTGTCCTGGTCCCCGACAATTACGATCAAAAAAAGTCCTTTCCTCTACTTGTTACGCTCCACACTGGCGGAGTCGATGATAGAGGAGCTATGGCCAGCATGGCTTTCCCTTATTATGGGCCCAGGAGCAGGAAAAGCGAGGTAGATTTTATTATTCTCGCTCCGCTGGCCCCGGGGGTTTTTGACCCGTATGTCGGAGACTCAGCACGGGAAGTCATTGAATGTATCGGTCATCTCAAAAAATTGTATAACATCGAAGAGAAAAGGATCGCCATCGACGGTTTTTCCATGGGAGGCTATGAAGCCTGGCGAATAAGTCTTCTTAACCCTGAGATGTTTAAGGCCGTGATTGTTCGTTCGGGCAGAACCTCCCTTCCAGATTCGGGGAAAGGGGAGAATATCTTTGACCTCCTCGATAGGAGAACGGCATTGAATTTTTTGATCATCCATGGGGATCAGGATGAAATCTCTCCTGTGGAAGACGTAAGAAAAGCCGTAGCCAGGATGCAGGAGCTAAAAATGAAGGTTAAATATATCGAGGTGAAAGGGGCGGGGCACGGCGATTATAACAAGTGGCCTGATATCTTGAGCTGGCTGAAGGAGGTTCTGCAAAAATAGAAGGGGTAGGGCGATTGCATAAGCTGCCAAAAGTGGCTATTATTATAAGGCATATCAAAAAAAGATTCCCCTGGGCTCGATCAGAAGAACGAGCGGGCATAACTCAGCGGTAGAGTACGAGCTTCCCAAGCTCGGAGTCGCGGGTTCAAATCCCGTTGCCCGCTCTTTTTTATGGAATTATGAGGGGACGGTTATCCTCAAGAACCGTCTGTATTTTATTGCTATGAAAGAATGGGGCCTTATTATTGAGATGTCTCCTCTCCCTGGCTCTCTGAACATGGCTATAGACGAATACCTCTTCCGCTCCCTCGGCAAGACGCCTCAGACTTATGTCCGCTTTTATCAATGGGAGAAACCCACTGTGTCTCTCGGCTATTCTCAGGCCGTGGAGAGAGCCGTCAACCTCGATTTCTGCAGGCGAAACAGGATTGACGTGGTCAGGAGAATCACAGGCGGGAAATTGGTTCTCCACTGGAGAGAAATCACCTATTCTATTTCCTCTTCTGATAGGCAGGCCTTTTCTTCGACTCTGGCCGAATGCTACCGGCTGATCTCCAATGCCCTTATCCATGGTCTGAAAAAAATGGGCTTGAAGGCGAGACTCGCCGGCCCGCCCCCTTCGTCTTATAGTAAGGGAAACATGCCCTGTTTTTCTTACCCGGCTCGGGATGAAATCGAGATCGACGGAAAGAAGATTGTCGGCAGCGCCCAGAAGAGAGTGGGAACGCGCTTTCTCCAACACGGCTCGATTCCTCTCCATACGGATGATGATTTGTTGAGACAAGTCTCTGCCCTAAACGAAGAAGACAGCCGGATCCGGATGACCTCTCTTTCCGAGGCCTTAGGGAGGCCGGTGAGCTTTGAATGGGCGGTCGAGCGCTTGGCCGCAGGAATCGCCGAATCTTTTAACATTAAGTTACAGCCCAAGCTCTTCCAGCCCGAGGCAAATGCCGCCGTCCTCAAGATGCAGAAAGAGAAATATGAAAGTGAGGAGTGGACATGGGGGAGGAATAAAGGCTCGAGTATTGATTTTTTTGATTCCGAGTGATACGATTTTGGCGTAGCTAAGGCGCTTGAAAGATGAATGAAGTTGAAGAACTCTCCAAACTGGATGTTCAGAACCTGCCGCCCCTCCGGCCGATGGTCTTGGATGACCTTCATTACAAAGCCTTGAAAAACCTCTATCTGGAGCTGGGGACAGGGCCTGTCATTTATCTCCTTTCGCCCTCTTATTCTGTTCTCACGCCGACTCCCAATGAGATCATCACGGATTTTATCACCAGAAAAGAGGGATTGTTAGATTATCTCAAGGAGCTCATCATCCAAAATTTGACGGTTTATTCTGTCCTTTTAGACATCAACAGCTATTTTGTCGAGCAGAACAACTATCTTGTCTTAGCCCGGCTGAGGGAGAAAGACTCGGGAGGCCGCCGGTATGAGATCAAGTTTTACACCAACTCGCCGATGGAATTGACGACACACTATGAAGATAAAATTTACATCGGAAGAGATTTCGTCGATCTTTTCAACTTCAAACGAAAATACTTTGGCGTCAAGGAGCTGATCGCTTCGCTGAAAGACCAGAATGAAGTCCTGATCGACAAGGCACAGGAGAAATTGAAAAGCCCTCTCGAATACAAATCGTTCTTCCAGGAGATCAAGGAACTGGTCAATGAATTGCGGTCGGAGAGCCTGCTCGTTCTCCAGTCCCTTCCTCCGCATCTTGATTTTGCCAAGTTAAGCGACAAGGATTTGATCGACATCAACGCCCAATACAGGGCGATCAATCATTACATCATAGAGCTTCACGATGAACTGGAAGAATTCGAGAATCTCCTCCATTTTAAAAAAGAGAACGATTTTGCCCGTTACGTGACCAAATATAAAAAAGATGTGACGAACCTCATTTCCTACTTTAACATCAAGATCACAGGCGTTCTGACGCAGAAGATCTATAATCTGAAGATCAGAGAAAAATAAAACTCTCTTTTTTAGTTTTTTTATTTCGTTGGGGATCCTGGTTCGATAAGAATGTCGCTGTAGGTTGTGGAAAGAAGGATCCGGGGCTTTTCCCGGAGGTCGAGAAAGGCTCTGACCACCGAAAGGCTATTTTTTTCCTCAGCGGAGATCTCTCCGGGAAGATGCCAATGAATATCGCCATTCTTAGTCTGAGCTTCAAAGGGATATTGCTCGCCTTCGGGCCAGTAAAAAGTGATCGCTGAATACTCGCAGCGGATTTCTATCGATCCCGTAAGAGGAAACGGGTCAAGGATGACATCGCCGTGCGAGCTGAGCACCGTCGTTTTGGCGGAAAAATCAATGAGCTCGACATTCTCATGGGAGGAAGAAACGTAGATCTCTTCTCCGACTATGTTTCTTCCGGAGACAGCCAGACTCTTCCCTGAAATGTTAAGATTTCCCCGAACGTTGCTCAGCTTGACCGATTCATAATTATCCCTTATTTCCAGGTTGCCGTTGACTTCATCCGCTTCAATTGTCGAATGATGGCCCTGGATTTTTGTCGGGCCGACGCGGACAAGGGATATCTTTTCGTAAGAATTCTGGATGTCCAGAGGGCCGGCAAGGTCTTCACCTTCAATTTCGGTATGAATGCCGTCAATGGTGATTTTCTGAGCAACTTTCTGGAGTCGGATGAGGCCATGAGACTGCTCGATGGCCATCTCTCCCTCGACGAGCTTTGCTGAAATGGTCGAGTGCTTTGTTCTCAGGTCACAGCGAGAACCGATAGCTTCCAGCTCAATGTCCTCATGGCTGTTCTCTATGCGGAGATCTCCTTTCACTTCCGAGGCGACGACCTTGCCATGAAGGTTGTGGATGGCCGCATTTCCCACTCGCGAAGCTTTGACCAGGCCGTGAGAATTCTTCACGTCAATGTTCGTATTCAACGGAATCGTAATACGGAAGTTCGTCTCGAAGTTCCTTTTCCTGAATTCGTCCCGGTTTGTGGCGAGGATTACCGCAAGATCATCCTTGTTGACAACTGGATGGAGCTTTTCTGCGATCTTCTTTGCTTCCTCCTCGTTGCGTCGCCATATTTTTTTCTCTAAGGTAACAGTGATCTTCTCGCTTTCTGTTCCTTGAATCTCCACGTTTCCGTGAGCATTTACGACTTTGAGAGAAGAGGGAAAAGGCGGTTCGATGACCTGTGACTCTTCAAAGGTGAATTGACGAAAGTCGAGATAGATATAATCTTCCAGATTCCAGTCAACATTTATCTTTCCCGTTTTGGCATGATAGAAGAGAACGCCTGCAGCGATGATGAATATCAGCAAAACAATTTCTTTCGCTTTCATAGTTGGTCCTGTTCTTGCTTTAGGGCCTTAGACTCTTCCCTTTTTTCCTTTAACCCGAAATAGAGCTTCCAGATTCCCCAGATGATCAAGGCCACAGGCCAGAGACGGGCCAGGAAATCCCAGATATCGACATCGAATCTGTCCAGCAAGAAGATCAACCCGATGACGATAAGGACAATTCCCCACGCTAAAGCGTCACGATGTTTCTTGGCCATTTTTTCCTCCTTTGCTCGTTTATTTATTCCTGGAGAAATAATCAGCCACGAGCTTAATCCCGATGGCGATCACGACCAGGGGCCAGAAATCAAAAATTTTTTTGTAGCTGATCACTTCAAAGTTTCCCAGAAGAAGGATGGCACCGAGGGCGATGAGCAAAACTCCCCAGAACACAGAGCCGGACTTGACAGCCTCGCTGACCAGCTCTTCCTCTTCTTCTTTGACTTCCTCACCCCGCAGGGCCCGGCGGTTTATCCTTTTGGCCGTATTGACTGAATCGATGATCTGAAAGAAATAAAACCCGGCTAAGATCAATCCGGCGAACGGCTGGCCTCCGCCGTGAGGCTGCATGGTGACCAAACCGGCAAAGATGATGAGGTAAACAAAACCCTTGACGATTTCCCCGTTATAAAAAGCGCCGATGCCAAAGGGAAAGAAGAAAGAAAGAATACCGGCCAGGGCGGGGGATTTGGGCGTCTTTTGCACGATGACTTTTTCTTCCATTGTCATTCCTCCTAACTTTTAGCTTCATCCTTGTCTCCGCCAAAGATTTTCCAGTTCTTCAGCGAACCAAGGACATTGTCTTTATAGTCGTCAAGCCGGTCCGTCCAGGACTCGGCTTTGGCATAGAGCTTTTCGACCTGGCTGTAGCCGAGATGAATTTTCTGGTTGATCGACCTGTCGATATATTTTTTGTCCGGGTTAAAGAGATAAAAAGACATGATGGTCAGAAAAACAGTGAGTGCGGCAAAAATGGGCTGGAGGGAGGGCTTGAGCAGGAAATCCAGGCTGAAACTGAACTTTTTCTTCTTCTCAGGAATGGCGTAGAGCTTGGACATCAGGCTTTCGCCGACTTCGACTTCGGGGAAGCCGGAAAGGGCTTCGCGTGTTTCTTTGCTGGCAGAGTAGAGAAGGGCGCACTCCTGGCAGGCCGCGAGGTGCGTCTCGACAAAATTCTTCTCAGCGGGACTGAGTTCGTCCTCTAAATAAGAGAAGAGGAGTTCTTCGATTCTCTCACAGTTCATCGGAGCCCTCCTTCTTTTCTTGGAGAATTTTGGCCAGCTCGAGCCTTCCCCTGTTGACCCTCGATTTGACTGTTCCGATCGGAAGACTAAGAATTTCAGCGATCTCCTCATAACTCTTATCCTGGATATCCCTAAGGATAATGGCCATGCGGATCTCCGAGGAGAGATGGTTAAGGCTTTCCCAGACCATCTTCCGGTTGGCTTTTCTGATTAGGCCGGCCTCAGGGTTTTCAGCCGCTTCCAAGGCGAGGAAATGCTCGTTAAAATCGTCGCGGTTGGCCTTTTCCCATTTGGTCTTGCGGTACGTGTCGATAAGATGATTTTTGGCCAAAGTCAAGAGCCAAGCCGTAAAATTTTTCTCGAAGTCATATTTGGGAAGAGAATGGTAAAGCTTAAGGAAAATATCCTGAGTCAGGTCTTCTGCCTCTTGGTAACTTCCGCCGAATTGGTAGGCCATGTTGAAGATCCGTTTGGAATAGGTATTAACGAGCATCTCCCAGGCTCCTTCCTTGCCTTCCAGGCATTCTTTGATCACCTTGTTTAGGTCCACTCACTTCACCTTGATAGACGAAATTTGCCGCCGAAAAGTTCCCCTAGATTTCACCTTTTTGCCTATTCTATGTGGGCCAGCCTCGGGCTGTCAATATGGCATGCGGTGTGGGCCCGAAGGCACGCGAATTTGCTTTCGATTCTTTTTCTTGACTTAAAATAAGAGATATGCCAGGATAATTCCCTCAGAGAAGACGGTTCTCACGGAGAGCCGCCTCTAGTTGCCTTCTTTTCAATTCTTGTCCATGACGATCGAAGAAAAAGCGGGGACGGTTCTCGTTCGAAACTGTCCTCTTTTTGTTTTTCTATAGGGAGGAAACCCATGGAAGGAATTGTCGGTTACGGGGCGTATATCCCGCGGAACCGAATCAAAGTCGAGGAGATTGCCAAAGTCTGGGGTGCAGATGCTGCGAGCTACAAAAAGGGGCTGCTCGTCGAGGAGAAATCCGTTCCTTCCCCTGACCAGGACACGATCACGATGTCGGTGGAAGCCTCGAAAAATGCCCTGAGGAGGGCCCGTATCGACCCTAAAGAAATCGGCGCCGTCTACATCGGCTCTGAGTCCCACCCTTACGCTGTCAAACCCAGCGGGACTGTCCTGGCAGAAGCAATCGGAGCCACGCCAGAAGTCCACACAGCCGACTTTGAGTTTGCCTGCAAAGCAGGGACAGAAGGGATGTTTGTAGCCCTGAGTCTGGTCAAGGCCGGGGAAGTCAAATATGGGTTGGCTGTGGGTGCCGACACATCTCAGGGTGCTCCCGGCGATGCCTTGGAGTACACAGCAGCGGCAGGGGCAGCGGCTTATATTTTCGGCCGGGAAAACATTGTCGCCGAAGCCTTGGAAACATACTCCTACACCACCGATACTCCCGACTTCTGGCGCCGCGAATACCAGTATTATCCCCAACATGGAGGCAGGTTCACGGGCGATCCAGCCTATTTCAAGCATATCATCGGCGCGGCCAAAGGAATCATGGATAAGGCAGCTATGAAGCCCTCAGATTTCAGCTATGTCATCTTCCACCAGCCTAACGGCAAGTTTCCTTTCCGCGTGGGGGAAATTCTTGGGTTTGTGAAGAAGCAGATCGAGCCTGGCTGGCTAGTCTCAAAACTCGGGAATGCATATTCGGGATCTTCCCCCATAGGGCTGACTGCTACGCTGGATATTTCCACGCCGGGAGACCTCATTCTCATCGTCTCTTATGGCTCAGGGGCGGGGAGTGATGCTTTTGTTTTCAGGGTCACCGAAAAAATTGTCGGGGTCAGGGACTTGGCCCCCAAAACAAGGGAGCTTCTGGAAAGCAACAGAAATTATCTGGATTACGGGACCTATGCCAAGTTCCGTCAGAAAATACGAAAAGCAGAGTAGGAGGAGGAGAATGAGAGAAGTTGCTGTCATCGGTGTGGGTATGACCAAATGGGGTGAGCTGTGGGAAAAATCCCTCCGCCAGGTTTTTGTGGAGACGGCTCTCCTTGCGCTGGATGATGCTGGGGTGGATAAAATCGATTCTCTCATTGTAGGCTCTATGTCCAGCGGACTCTTTGTCGGGCAGGAGCATCTCGCTTCTCTCCTTGCCGATTACCTGGGTCAGGTACCGGTTCCTGCAGCCAGAGTCGAATCCGCCTGTGCCTCTGGAGGCCTGGCATTAAGGACAGGCTTCATCGAGGTCGCTTCAGGGATGTCGGATATCGTCCTTGTTAGCGGAGTGGAGAAAATGACCGACGTCAGCGGCCACGAGGCCACTTATGCCCTCGGCACAGCCGCCGACCAGGAATACGAATGTTACCACGGTATTACCTTTCCAGGTCTTTATGCCTTGATTGCCCGGGCGCATATGGAAAAATACGGAACCACCAGAGAGCAACTGGCCATGGTCGCCGTTAAGAACCATCACAACGGCTCCATGAATCCTCTGGCTCAGTACCCGTTTAAAATAACCGTAGATTCTGTCCTTAATTCTGTTCTCGTCGCCGACCCTCTTCGGGTCCTGGATTGTTCCCCGATCACAGATGGCGCAGCAGCGATTATCCTCTGTCCTGTGGACCTCGCCAAGAAAATGAAAAATCCCGTGGTGAAGATCATCGGGAGCGGCCAGGCCACGGATAGCATAGCTCTCAGCTCCCGAAAAGATATCACCTGGATCGAATCGACTTTTCAGGCGGCGAAAAAGGCTTACGCCATGGCTGGCAAGAAACCTGAAGACATCGATGTCATCGAGGTCCATGACTGTTTCACCATCGCCGAAATCTGTGTGATTGAAGCTCTGGGGCTCGTTGAAAAAGGGAAGGGGGGCGAGGCCACGGAGAAAGGCCTGACATCCCTTCAAGGAAGGATTCCGGTCAACACGAGTGGCGGCTTAAAAGCCAAGGGCCATCCCGTTGGAGCCACAGGTGTTGCCCAGGCCATAGAAGTCGTCAAGCAGCTCCGCGAAGAGGCGGGACCCCGGCAGATTAAAGATGCCAAGGTGGGTCTGACCCAGAACATGGGCGGAAGCGGCGGCAGCTCCATTGTCCATGTCTTTGAACGGGGTTGAAAGGAGCACGAATATGCCGACACCATCAAGATACTGGAGAGAAATTCCTCAGAGATATAGGCTTGAAGCCGCAAAATGCAAAAAATGCGGGACCGTCTCTTTTCCGCCTCGTCTGATTTGCCCAGCGTGTAAAGCCAGGGAATTTGAGACCATAATCCTTGCCGATAACGGAAAAATCATCACCTACACGATCATTCGCGTTCCCCCTCAGCCTTTTGCTGATCAGGCTCCCTATGCTGCGGGCATCATCGAGCTCGATGACGGCGTCAGGCTGACCGGCCAGATTGTTGACTGTAATTTTGAGGACCTGAAAATCGGGGGAAGGGTGAGGATTGAATTCAGAAAAATTTTTCAGGAAGGCGAATCCGGAATTATCTATTACGGGTATAAATTTGTGCTGGAATGAAAGGACGAAACAGAACGCTCTTGCTCACCTGTGTCATTGCGGGCGTTAGCGAAGCAATCTCAAGGGGATTGCCACGGCATTTTCGATGCCTCGCAATGACAATGGGAAAAGGCCCGGGCTCGGGAAGCCTAAACCTTCAATGGTCGCTTCAGCCATCATGGATAGTCCTTTTTGACAACTTTTCATTTAGAGAGGGGGGATGCCGTGTTTAAAATAGAGAGCAAAATCGATACTCAAAGTCAAGATTATAAAGAAAATCTTGACCAAATGAAAAAGGTCGTGGCCGAGTTTAAAGAGCGGCTGGCCAAAGCGCAGGAAGGCGGTCCTCCCAAATACCGGGAACTCCATAAATCCCGAAAAAAACTCCTGGTTAGGGAGCGTCTGGAACGGCTCTTTGATCGCAATACCCCTTTCTTGGAGCTGAGCCCTCTGGCCGCCTATGACATGTATGATAACGAAGCTCCCGGAGCCAGCATGGTCACTGGAATCGGTGTGGTCCATGGCCGCGAAGTGTTGATTGTGGCCAACGATGCCACAGTCAAAGGCGGGACCTATTTTCCTATGACCATCAAAAAGCATGTGAGGGCTCAAGAAATCGCCATGGAGAATCGGCTTCCTTGCATCTACCTTGTCGATTCCGGCGGAATATTCCTGCCACATCAAGCCGGAACCTTCCCTGATAAAGAGCATTTCGGCCGGATCTTCTATAATCAGGCCCGGCTTTCGGCCTTAGGTATCCCTCAAATATCCATCGTCATGGGATCCTGCACGGCCGGAGGCGCATATGTTCCGGCGATGAGCGATGAGACCGTCATCGTCAGGCGGCAGGGCACGATTTTCATCGGAGGCCCTCCCTTAGTCAAAGCAGCCACAGGCGAGGAAGTCTCAGATGAAGACCTTGGAGGAGCAGACGTCCACTGCCGGATTTCCGGCGTCTCGGACTATTATGCCTATGATGACGAACATGCCCTCGAGGTTGCTCGGAACATCGTCGAGACTTTGGACCCGCCGAAAAAATTCCAATTGGACATGGCCAAACCCGAAGACCCGGCCTATAACCCGGAGGAAATTTACGGGATCATACCCAGGGACCTGCGCAAGACTTTTGACATTAAAGAGGTCATCGCCCGACTAGTGGATGGAAGCCGATTCCAGGAATTCAAGGAGTTGTATGGCCAGACTTTGGTCTGCGGATTCGCCCGCATCATGGGTTACCCTGTGGGCATCTTAGCCAACAACGGAGTTTTGTTCTCTCAGAGTTCCCTCAAGGGCGCTCATTTCGTCGCCCTCTGCGCGATGCGCAAGGTTCCGCTCGTCTTTCTCCAGAACATCACCGGGTTCATTGTCGGCAAACAGTACGAGCATGGAGGCATTGCCAAAGACGGCGCGAAACTGGTCCATGCCGTGGCTAACGCCGACGTCCCCAAGTTTACGGTCATCGTCGGCGGTTCCTATGGGGCCGGGAACTACGCTATGTGCGGCAGGGCTTATTCCCCGCGCCTTTTGTGGATGTGGCCCAATGCCCGCATCAGCGTTATGGGCGGGGAGCAGGCCGCAAATGTCTTGGTCACAGTAAAAATTAAGAGACTCCAGAAACAGGGAGCTGAAATGTCAGAGGAAGAAAAAGAAAAACTGATGAAGCCCATTCTGGAGAAATACGAAGAGGAAGCAAACCCTTATTACAGCACGGCCCGGCTCTGGGATGACGGAATCATCGACCCGCTGGAAACGCGCGAGGCCCTGGCCTTGGGCATCTCGATGAGCCTGAACGCGTCGATTCCCGACTATAAGGTAGGTATTTTCAGGATGTAGGGACGATGGCAGACAGACATTATCA